>ERZ808051.29-NODE-29-length-194614-cov-26.425369_pt1 | contig 194614 bp, 169 predicted proteins | sample MGYA00380199_ERZ808051 | MGnify/ENA primary metagenome ERZ808051 (study PRJEB31490, sample SAMN06133391) | mouse gut metagenome | isolation source: J11 | host: mice | place: China: Chengdu | collected 2015-05 ... | reverse complement strand
GTGGTTCGCTACACTTGGCGGTAAATACCCGTGACTGGACTTTCACCAGTAAGATTAGCGCCATGCTCGGCACACAATAAAAAAGATGGGAAAAATTATTGTTTTCTTCCCATCTTTTTCATATCCGCCCTCTACCCCTTGATTCCGGTAGACGCGATTCCTTCTACATAATATTTCTGCAAAAAAAGAAACATAATCAGCATTGGAATCGCCGAAATCGTCAGCGATGCCATGATCGGCCCGTAATTGATCGGTTTGGAGCCGAAAAACGTCTGGATGGCAAGCTGTATCGTCCTCTTTTCCTCACCCGTGACTACCAGCAGGGGCCACATAAAGTCATTCCAATGGGCCACAAAATCCAGTATAAAAATAGTGGCGTATACCGTTCCCGAGATAGGCAGGACTACCGTAAAAAACGTTTTGACCGGCCCGCATCCGTCTATACTGGCAGCCTCCAGCAGATCATTCGGCACATCCATAAAGAACTGGCGGAACATGTAGATGCTAAAGCACTTTGCCACGAAAGGCACGATGAGGGAAGCCCACGTATTGATCCATCCCAGATCCGCCATTTCCCTGTACATCGGCAGCATAATCGCCTCCGCCGGAAATACCATCAAACTGATTACCAATGTCAGCAACGCATTTTTTCCCTTAAATTCGAATTTGGCCAGCGCATAGCCGCAAATCGAATTGATGAACAAATCCAGTACGATAATAACCAGTACATAAAACAGACTGTTACCGATAAATTTCCACATATTGATCCTCTGGAAAACCTCCTGATAATTGTTCAGGGACGCCCCCTGGGGAATAAAAGTGGAAAGTGAGTTTAATCCCTTAAATATCCCAGACTCCGGTTTCAGGGAAGAAGAAACCATCCAGATCAAAGGGGATACAAATATCAGTGCGACAAGGGTATTGCCGAGGTAAAATGCAAGGCTGCCGAGTCTTGCCCGTTGTTTTTGCGTCATAATCTCCACTCCTCCTAATCCGCTTTTATTATTTTTTTCATCCCCAAAGACAGGGATATAACGATCACAAAAAATACTGCCGCCACCGCACAGGCATATCCGAAGTTCCTTTTCTGGAAGCCCTGCTCATACACATAATAAACAAGAGTTCTTGTGGAATTCTGCGGTCCGCCCTTCGTCATGACATAGGGCTGTGTAAACAGTTTCATCGCCTGGATGACCGTAATCATAATGACGTATTGGATCACGTTCTTCAATCCGGGCAAGGTGACATAGAAAAAGCTTTTTACCTTTCCCGCGCCGTCGATGGAAGCCGCCTCATACTGCTCCTTAGGAATCCCCTGCAAGCCTGCGAGAAAGATCATCATCTGGTATCCCGCCCCCTGCCACGCAGACATGAAAATAATAGAGTTCATCGAAGTTTTAGGATCATTGAGAAATCCGCAAGGCTCCATTCCCAACTTTACCAGCAGCGCATTTAAAAGCCCGCTGTCAGGGTTGGAATTATATAACACCGTCCAAAGGATCGCCACCACTACCATCGAAGTCACTTGGGGGCTGAAATATGCTGCCCGGAAAATGGACACCCCTCTTCTTCTGGAAGAAATCAGCAACGCCAGAGCCAATGCCAGCGCCGTCTGGAAAGGCACCACCAGCACCGTAAAATGCAGCGTATTTTTTACTGCGATCCAGAAATTTTTATCCTGGAAAAGTTCGATGAAATTGTTGATCCCGCTGAACTTGATCCTGTCCGGGCGCATGATATTATAGTCCGTAAATGCATACCGTATCGTCTGTAATGCCGGATATATCAGGAAAGCTGCCAGCAATACCACCGCCGGAACCACGAAAAGATACGCCGCCGTTCTCTCACTCTTTTTATTAATCGCTTTCTGCATCGTTCAAACTCCTCCCTTCCCTATTCCCCGCTGTAATATTTGTTATAATCTTTATCCGTCGCGGCAGCCGCTTCGTTCAGCGCCGTCTGCGCATCCACGCCCGTAAAGATATTGAGCATGGCTTCCGAAAACCCTGCCGACAATACGCTGTAGGAAGGCGTCCTCGGCCTTGGATGCCCGGTTTCCATCAGTTGTTCCTTAAAAATGGAACGGGGATATTCATTGTATTCCGTCAACACATCGTAGCTGGAAATCCTTGTGGGCGGCTTGGAAATCGCCTTCGCATAGGTAGTGACGTTTTCTTTGGAGAACAGGAAATTCATCACTTCCTTTACCGCATCCATGTCCTGAACGTTTTTTGTCACCGACGCCACCCAGTCTCCGGTCGGGGAAGTGGGTATCCCCCCATCATCCGCCACCGGAAAATAAGTAACTCCCCAGTTCAGATCCGGGTAATCATTTTCCAGCGTCGCCACCTCCCAGGAACCGCCCAGCATGGTAGCCGCCCGCTCGTTATGGAATTCTTTCTGAATCGGATCGATATTGGCATATCCATCCTGGATAAAACGGTTTAAAAACTCCGCTGCTTCCACGCCTTCTTTACTGTTAATATAACCGTCCGCCCTGCTGCCGTCCTCGCTGACAAAATCCGTCCCGTTGGAAATCCAGAACTGTTCCAGCACATAGGGAAGCCCTTCGCCCTTATCCATAATAATATTCGTTCCCACTACCCCGTCTCTTGTCAGTTTGGCGGCCGCATCGTAAAATTCCGTCCACGTCCATGCCTCTTCCTTTGTCTCGGGGATGCGTATCCCGGCTTCCTCAATCATATCCCGGTTATAGTAAAGAGCCACCGAACTTTCCGTCGCACCTACCGCATAAATTTTTCCATCGTATGTATTTTGATTTTTCGAAGAATCCAGAAAATCATCCCAATCCTCCTGGGTAAAGAAATCATCCAGCGGCAGCGTAATTTCGTTTGCCGCATAAACGGAAACATTCGGGCCGTCCACAAATAAAATATCCGGCAAATCGTTGGAAGTAATGGCAGCGTTTACTTTGTCCTCATAAGCATAAGAATCCGCCCGCACAATCGCCTCTCTTTGCAGATGAATGGAACCCTTATGGGCTTCGTTAAATTCCGCAATTTTTTCTTCCCACCACTGTTCGATCGCCGGTTCGTCGCTGGGACTCCATACCGTAATCACGGATTCCCCCGCTTCGTTCACTCTCTCTTTTACCTGGCCGCAGCCCATGCATAAACCGGAAATGAGCATGGCGGACAGCAATACCGCAGCTATCTTTTTCTTCATTTTTCTCTCCATTTCCGCACGGCTTTATCGTGCATTTCAACTTTCTTTCCCGTTCCAAATCCCGTCCATCAGCGAAACTTCCACCTCGCCGATCTTCTCCGGTTGTTCTGCTTTCAATATAAAGCACCCTTTGCCGGAAGAATTGTAAAACAATTTTGTTCCCGCCGCTTCCCCTTCATTGACATAGACCTCCGCCACCCGGCGGTCCATATAAATCTCCAATGCGGTCACTTCCTTCACTTCCGCCCGGAAATTTATTCCTTCGCTTTTGACTCCTTTTGTCACAATCCGCAATCCCTCTTCATCGTTGCAAAGCGAAATCTCTTTCTCTCCGTCTTTTCCTAAAAGAATGGAAAAACCGGTATTTTCCAGAAAACGAATCTCCGCCCTGTAAGCGTTGCCTTCGATTGATGTCAGGGAAACATCCTCTTTTTTTCCATGGTAAAGTTTTTTCCCCTTCAGCAAGGCCACTTCCTCTACCGGCGTCATATACAGCTTATGATTCCTGACATGCAGCTGTCTTGGCAGCGTCATGCTCCCATAAGCCCCGTTTTCTCTTTCCACATGTTCCCCGTAAAAATCCGAGATCCATCCGATGCAGATTCTTCTTCCCTCATGCGCAAAGCTCTGCATCGCATAGCAGTTGCTTCCAAAATCAAACCACCCGCTGCTTTCCGTTTCCAGTTTCTTCTCTTTCCAGTTTCCTATGTAATATCTGCTCATCTGGAATCTGCCGCAGTCATCGCGGTGATCCATCCAGGCTCCTATCGCCACATATTTTCCGTCCAGTTCCATAAAATCAGGACATTCGAAGCTGCGGATTCCTTCGCTTCCCTCTGTCAGCAGCGGATGAAGATATGTCCAATGCTCCATATCCTCCGATTCGTATAGAAGAATGGAGCCCTTTCCGCCGATGGCGCTCGCCAGCACCATATACCAGCGTCCGTCGATTTTTTCCACCTTGGGATCCCGGAAATCGAAAGAAGCTCCCTTCGGTTTCCTTTCAATCAGGCATTTTTCTTCCGTAAAATGAATCATATCCTTACTTTTCATCATCCACTGGCTTTCTGTCTGCCTGCCGCTGTCTCCCCGGGGTTCAATATGTCTGGTTAAATAAAATACCGCTTCTCCGCCTTCGACTACCGCACAGCCGGAAAATGCGCCTCCCACCAACTCTCCCGGCTTCTCCATAATCTCTTTCTGCGGAGCTAAGACTACGGGCAAATGCACCCAATGTACTAAATCCTTGCTGGCCGCATGCCCCCAGTACATATTGGACCATTCCTGCCCATGAGGGTTAAACTGGTAAAACATATGGTAATATCCTTTGAAATAACATAAGCCGTTGGGATCATTCATCCAGTTTTTCCACGGAGCAAAATGATAAATTTCCCGTATGGGCGAATTGTAATGCGCCTCTTCTCTGGCCGGAAGATAGCGCCCGCTCCCTTTCTCTTTTTCCAAATACCGGACTCCCGTTTCCAACATATCCTCGTTTCCGCTCAAATAGCAAAGCGTTACTTCGCATGTGTCGCTTTCGATCTCATACTCCGTATTCCGCTCCACGGAAAATTTCATCCAGGTATAGAAAACAGGAGACGCTTCCTTTTCCATTTTCTCCCCTTTGCCGGAAACCAGGCTGATCTTACCGCCTTCCGCTTTTGCCTTTGCAAAAATTTCCAAACATGTATATCTCTCCGTATTCAATTCTTTCCTTTTCCTCCTTTCCTTTTGTAAAACCGGTTCCATATATAAAATTATTTATTTTATCACTAATTTATTCATATTTTCATTTTATCTGTTCCATTTTTAGTGGAACCCGTTCCATATCCTGATCATATAATATGCTTTACAATTTGTCAACGGCTTTTTTCGTTATTTTTTCCCGTAAAAAAAAGAAACCGGAAATATGATTATGCAAGTTGCACAATATCCGGTTCTCATTTCTTTTCTTATTTATTTTCCATAAATTTTATCCGTATATTTTATACGGTTTTCACAAATCTATGTCCTCGCTTTCTGCTCTGGTAGTACCGCCTCGCTGAATATCCACTTCCAATATCTGTCTGTGAGGGACATTTTTCCTCTGTTCCACCTGATCCAGAAGGGTATTGACGGATATTTCCGCCAACAATTCTACATTTTGCCTAATAGCGGTAAGGCATGGGTACACCATCCGGGTAATGCTGGTTGCATCAAAGCCCACCAGACAGATATCTTCCGGTATCCGCATCCCTTTCTGTAAAGCTACGTTCATGCATGCCGCCGCCCCCAGATCTCCGCTAAACACTCCGTCAATATCCGGGTGTTTCCTGAAAATTTCTTCTGCCATCCTGTAATGGGCGTCCCAATGGAACGTATTCCAATCCATGGCAAATTGCAGGACTTCCACTTGCCGCTCTTCCAAAACCTGCTGAAACATCCTATGCCTCTCGTTGGCAAATATATTGGGAGACACACCTGAAATATGCAGAACTTTCCTACAATGGCTGCCGATCATCAATTCCGCGGCCATTTTCCCTCCCATTCTATGGTCGGAACCTACGATCGGAATCTGGGAACCAAAATCCCGGTCTATGGATACAATCGGCTTTTTCTGTTTCAGGTATTCTTCCCCGTCCAGAATATGGGAACCGGTAATAATCCCATCCACCATATTCCGCTCCAGCATATCCAAATATTCCCTCTCTCTGTCACTGATCCCCACCGCATTACAGATCATCGTCTTATATCCCTGCCGGTACAGTTCCATTTCGATGTTCCTCGTCAGACAGGCAAAAAAAGGATGATCCAGGTCGGGAACAATCAGTCCCACGATCCCGCTCCGGTTGCGGTACAGATTCCGCGCCAGCTCGTTTGGGGTATACTCCAGCTTCCGCGCCGCTTTTTCTATTTTCTTTCTGGTGGAAGGAGACACATACCCCGTATGATTCAACGCCCTCGATACGGTTCCGACTCCCACTCCCGCTTCTTTTGCTACATCCCTTATGCTAGACATTACTTATTGCTCCCTTAAAAAATCCCTCAATTCTTCCTTCTTCTCCTCCGACACCTCATATCCATGCCGGTAATATTCTTTCAATCTTTCCACATCCGACTCATTATTTTCCAGCTTCATCCCTTCCCCCGGCCGCAAAATAAATGCTTTTCCTTCCTTTTCCAGCTGCTCCAGCATATCCAGGGAATCATTATACTTTTTTGCCCTTCCTGCGACCATGTGTACAAATTCGGGATATTTATGATACACATGCCTTTGTTTTTTCCGGTACTTTTTGTCTCTCGTCATCACCACGACGATTTTTTTCCATCCTTCCTCCAGGGTCCTGACAACAGGGATCGCATCCGCCATCCCCCCATCCAGCATGGGCATTCCTCCGATTTCCGTTATCTTCGCTATAAAAGGCATGGAATTCGCCGCCCGGCATACCCGGAAAAACTGATCCATATCAAAAAATGTTCCCTTTTTCAAAAAAGTCCGAAAGCCCATATACTTTTCCGTTTCCAGCGGCTTGATTACCGCATCCAATACCCGGCCCCTCTGTCCCGATACATAATTCATTCCAGCATAGGCTCCTGCCGACACCGCGATTACATTCGGAACTTCTATTTCATTATCCAGAAAAGAATCCAGTACGCCCGCTGAAAACATGCTGCGCATGGCTCCTCCCTCTAAAATAAGCCCAGACTTTTCCACTCCTTCTGCTCCTTTTTCCTCTTTATCACGATTATCATAACACAATTTCCTCATGAAGTCTAAAAGAATAAATGATTTTCTCCTTCACCTTTTTCCCCGTCAGCTGTTGCAGCGCCCTGGCATAATATTCCAGCTGTTTTCTGTATTTTTCCACCAGTTCCCTGCCATTCTTCACCTGGTCTGTCTTATAATCCGCCACCACGAGTTCTCCGCCCTCTTCAAAATAAACGTCTATCACCCCCTGGATCAGCACGAGTTCATCCGCCGGAAATTTCCCGTTCAATTCATCCGCCGGAAGCCCAAGGACAAAAGGCTGCTCCCTGTACAGCCTTCCCGATTGCCCGGCCGTCCTCATACGCTTTGCCAGATCCGTAGAAAGAAAGGTACGAATCGCCGGAACGGAAACGGCTTTGGCATATTCCGGCGCCAATCTCCCAGTCCGCAGCATTTGCTCTATCTGTTTCTCCACCTGCTCCGCATTTTCTCTAAGATCCAATAGTTCCATGACCCTGTGAAACGCTGTTCCTCTCCCAGCTCCTCCAAGGCTCTCTTCCGCCTTCATAAACTTTGGAATATATGGTATTACATGTTCTTCCTCCGATTCATACAAGCGGAATGAAAAATCATTTTCCGAAAAATTCTTTTCTTCCTTTTGCCCCGTTTTTTTCAATTCTGACACTGTTGTTTTCGTATATAAGTCCGCTAAATTAGCGTGTTGATAGGGCAAGGAAAAAATATCGGACACTTCTGTCATCCATTCGCTGTCCACATCGGTCAATAGATCGGAGTTTTCCAGTTTTCTCCGTGCCCCTTCGGAAATCATCTGATCTCTTATTTCAGCGCCAAGAAGATCCTCTTCGGATATGATTCTTATTTCCATTTCGGCATGATCCCATTCCGATTGTCCCAAGTTCCCTTCCCATTTCCAACCATACTCTTCTCCATATTCTCCCAAAAGCCGCCCGAATGACGGATGAACCGCAAGGGCCGGGAGAAGGATATCGAGATAGCTCCCTGCCTCGGCCAGTCTGCCATACGCCAGCTTTTCCATGCTTCTTCCCCCGGAAGCCAGCGCCAGCACAGGCAGTTTCTTCTCCAGCTTGTCCACGATCCCTGTCATAATCAGCTTTTCCTTTGCTCTCGTAAGGGCCACATACAAGACACGCAGTTCTTCTCCCAGGCTGTCCAGCCTCATCTTTTCCCCAATCATATTTTTTCTTACGGTTTTTCCCTGCATTCTCTGTTCCACATCCACATAGTCCACGCCGATGCCCATATCCATGTCCGCAATCATTTTTCCGCTGATATCCTGCAAATTAAATTTCTTTGCCAGACCGCAGACAAAACAAATGGGAAATTCCAGGCCCTTGCTCTTATGAATGCTCATAATGCGCACCACATCCGCATTTTCATCCAGAATATTCGCTTCTCCATAATCCACGTCATATTTTTCCAACTGTTCCATATAGCGGACGAAATGGAAGAGTCCATAATAACTCGTCTGTTCAAAAGCCGCCGCCTTCTCCAGAAGCATCTGCACATTCGCCCGCCTCTGCCCTCCGCCCGGCAGCGCGGCAATATAATGCATATAACCTGTTTCGGTTACGATATCCTGCAACAGTTCATGGATCGGCATATATACCGTTTTATCCCTGTACGCCTCCAAAAAGCGCAGGAAGTCCCGGGCCTTTTTCTGCAACGCTTCCTCTTCCCCTGCCGCACTTACTCTTTCCCCCCTCGCTTCCTCTTTTTCTTCCTTTATTTTCTTTTCTCCCTCTGCCGCTTCATCCCCGTCAGTTCCGCATTCATCGCCGCATTCTCTTCCCCACTCTTTCAGGCAGGTATACAGACCCTTTTTCCCCTCTTCCGTTTTCCCTTTCATCCATGCGATTTCCCTGTCCGTAAAACCCCCAAAGCAGGATTTTAATACGCCGAACAATGGAATATCCTGCCCTGGATTGTCCAGGATGCGCAATAATTGTAATAAAGTCCGTATCTCCTGTGCCGCAAAATATCCCGTTCTGGACAGCACATGGGACGGAATCCCTTCTTCCTTTAATACGCTCTTAAAATCTTCATCCCAGCCCGCATTGGTGCGCAGCAGGATCACGATATCCCGGTAGGAAGCTTTCCGAAGTTCCCCGCTTTCTTTGTCTGTTACCAGAAATCCTTCCATCAGCTCCTTAATACGTCGTGCTACGACATAAGCTTCCCTCTGCCTGTCGGAGATTTTTTTCTCCCCTTCTTCTCCCTGTTTTCCCGCATTTTCCTGTCCGCCTATATCGTCCCCGCTATCCTCCGCCTTTTCTTTTTGAATCAACAGCAATTCCGTCCGGTTGGGAGAAATGTCTCCCCTATCCATATGCGCCGGATAAGACGCCCCTGGATAAAGAGCCGCCTCTTTATCATATTCCACACCGCCAAGCCTCTTTCCCATGATTCTTGAAAAAATAAAATTGACGCCGTCCAATACCTCCGCCCGGCTGCGGAAATTCCGGTGCAAATCGATCCGTCTTCTTTCCATCCCTTCCTTCCCATACGTTTCATACTTTTCCATGAAGATTTCCGGTCTCGCCAGACGAAATTTATAAATGCTCTGTTTCACATCCCCTACCATAAACCGGTTGAACTTTCCATTATCCTCCCCGGAAATGCTTTCCAGCAACATCTCCTGTACCGGATTGCTGTCCTGGTATTCATCGATCAAGATCTCCTCAAAATAGTCTCTGTAATCCAGCGCCGTCCGGCTCGGTTCATAAGCCTTTCCCTCCTTTTCTTTCCCATCCGCTTTTTTTACGAGAATAGAAAGAGCCAGATGTTCCATATCCGAAAAATCAATGATATTATTTTCTCTTTTCTTTTTGTCCAGCGCCTCTTTAAACGCCAATGTCAAATCGATCAAAACGGCGACGGCTTCTTCGCTTCCTTTCATATACTCCACCGCCGTTTCCGGCAGGAGAGGGAAAAACTTCCCGCATAACCGCTTCACCGTCTCTTTGATCTCTTTGCGTATTTGCTGTACCAGCTCTCGTTTCTGCCCGGAAACGGTGTCATCCTTCTTTGACGGCAGTCTGCCGAAACTCATTCCCTGGAAAAGAGCATATCCCTCTTTGTAACTTTTGACTGAGGCCAGTTTCCCCAAAGCCTCCGCCTCTCTTTCCAGCACTTCTCCGTACATATACGGGCCGTCCGGCTGCCCGCAAATCTTTAAGCATTCCTCTGTCCTTTGCAGACAGTCCTCCGCCATCAATGCCGCCTGTTCCACGCCGAAACGGATAAACTCCGCCTTCTCCAGCTCTTCCGTATCCGCAACCCGGTAATCCCCCTTTCGTTCCTCCAGCCATTCTTCCGGCCAGGGATTGCTCTCCGCGAACTGATAAAGCTTTAAAATATGCCCCTCTATGGCGTCATCCCTGTTTCCCGTGCTGAAATATTCCACGCAATGCAGGAAGGCCTCCTCCTTCCGGGCAAACTGCTCCTCCAGAAGTTCTTTCATCACATCCTGCTTCATCAATTTTAATTCGCCTTCATCCGCCACGCGGAATCCGGGATCCAAACCGATATCGTTAAAATTATTCCGAATCACAAACATACAAAAGCTGTCGATCGTCGTGATCTGGGCATTATGAATCAACGTCGCCTGTTTCTGCAAATGCCCGTTTTCCGGCTCATCCTCCAACCGCCGGGCAATCGCCGCCCCAATCCTTTCCCGCATCTCCGCCGCCGCCGCATTGGTAAACGTCACTACCAAAAGCCGGTCGATATCCACCGGATGCTTTTCATCGCTTATCATCTTTACAATGCGTTCTGTTAAAACCGCCGTTTTCCCGGAACCGGCCGCCGCCGATACGAGGATATTGCATCCATGCGTATCAATGACCTGCCGCTGCTCTTCGGTATATGTGATTCCCATATAATTCCTTATCCTTTTTTTTAATTTCCCACAATATTATGCAGCTTTATTGTAATCAATAATCATAACTTCACTGATCATCTTTTCCGCCATTTTACTTAACTTTTCAATTTCCTTCATAACTTCCATAGAGAAAAATTCCTCACCACATTGTGTACATTTTTGGCATGGTACATTTTTAACAATTAAAATACCATTCTCTAATTTATCCACATAGATTGTTGTTGCCTCAAACATATGGTTACTACCGCAAGTAAAACAATTCATATTCAACGCCCCTTTCTCGTCCTAAAATCCGGTTCCCATTCATCTTCATTTGGATAGTACGCTGTTATTATATGCAGATTGATACTATCACTCGCTACAACTACATGCAAATATCTGTCTTTCATCAGCATCCCCAAAAGAAGACAGCTTGGAAACGGTTTGTCATCTTCATATTGCCTTATGATTTCACCATTCATAATAACATGGATAATACTGCCGGAATCAATATTTCTCTCCCTGCAGCGTTTTATTACATGTGCAGTCATTATAATCGCATTATTTGTACACAGCCTTCTCAAATCATCAATATATAAAGCCACTTTTTCACCTACTTTCTAAGTAAATATTATACCATAAACAGAACGCAATAGAAAATAGCAGTCTTACTTTCTATTACGTTCTGCCTTTTACCTGCATGCACATCTTAATTTTTATTGCGTGCGCACGCATATTATGCTATAATATCCCGGATTGGAGGTAAGTAACCTATGAAAATATTAAAATGGCTTTCCGTTGCAGACCGTTTTTACAAAATTTATTTGGACAAGCAGCTTGCGCCTTTTGGAATCAACAGCAGCCAACATATGTTTTTGCTGAAGATATGTAATTCCCCCGGCATTTTACAGGATTCGCTGATGGATATATTTTATGTCCATCCCAGCAATATTGTACGCACCATTGCGGCGCTGGAAAAACAGGGAATGATTACCCGTTCCCCCAATGACCAGGACAAGCGGACATGGAAGCTGTATCCCACAGACCGTGCATTGTCCGTATCCGAAAAAATACGGGCAGTCTGTGAAGATACGGAGGCCCTTTTACTGCAAGGCCTTAACGAAGAAGAAAAAAAGCTGTTGGCGGATTTGCTTATGCAGACCGGAAAAAATATTACGGCAGAACTTCATATCGAAAGAAAGGAGGAGGAATTCGATGACTGATAATCCTCTGGGATATGAAAAAATCCCAAAACTATTAAAAAGCTTTGCCATTCCAAGTATTACGGCAGCTCTTGTCGGTTCTCTTTACAATATTGTGGATCAGATTTTTATCGGGCAAGGGGTGGGATATCTCGGCAATGCCGCCACCAATGTTTCCTATCCCTTCTCTACTATTTGCCTTGCCATTTCTTTGCTGATCGGAATCGGCAGCGCTTCCCGGTTTTCGCTTTACCTTGGAAATAAGGAGCCGGAAGCGGCAGCCAGGGCAGCGGGAAACGGCATAAGCCTAATGGTAATTTCAGGACTTGCTTATTTGGTTATCGGCGAAACTCTGCTGCCTCAGCTTTTGCGATTGTTTGGCGCCACCACAGAAGTGTTTCCCTTTGCACAGCAGTACGCCAGTGTTACTTTGGTGGGTATGCCGTTCTTAATTATAACAAATGGCATGAGCAATCTGATCCGGGCAGATGGAAGCCCGCGATATTCCATGACTTGTATGGTTATAGGCGCCATTGCAAACACCATTCTCGATCCGATTTTTATTTTTGTTTTTCATTGGGGTATCTTCGGGGCGGCCTTAGCAACGATTCTCGGACAGATTTTGTCCTTTGTTTTCGCAGTACGCTATTTATGGCATTTTAAAACTGTTCATTTTGAGAAAAAAAACTTTCAGCCAAATATCAAAGAAAGCCTGAAAACCTGCAGTATGGGAATATCCCAGGGAACCCAGCCAATCATAGGCTTTAATTACGGCGCAAAACAATATCCCCGCGTGAGGGAAGCCTATCTGCTTGCGATCAAATGGAATATCATTGTTTCCGCCGTTGGTTTTTTCCTGTTGCAATGTTTTCCCCAATACATTATTTTCCTCTTCGGAGACGGGGATAAGCTGTATTTCGAATTTGCCGTTCTCTTCATGCGCACATACCTTTTTATGGTATTGGTGAACGGCGTGCAGCTGCTTTCCTCCAGTTTTTTTACTGCCATAGGAAAAGCGATGAAAGGAGCTTTACTGGCGTTGACAAGGCAGGTTTTCTTTTTGATTCCTCTCCTTTTGCTGCTTCCGCTCCGTTTTGGAATCATGGGAGTATTATTCGCAGGTCCTATTGCTGATTTTATGGCATTTATGCTGTCCGTTATTTTAGCAAGCCGGGAGCTAAGAAGACAGAAAGCCATTTGCGATATTTGCGATTAAAGCATTCCCCCGCCGTTCGCCTCCCGCACCTTCTCCATAATCTCTTCCTCTTCCATCCTGTCCAGCTGCCGGTAACGATACCCCGGAATCCTTTCGTCAAAACCGCAGACAGCCTGGAAGCTGCAATAATCGCAGGCGCTGTCTCCTCCTTGCCGGCAGGGATTTGCTTCCACTTTTCCCTCCAGAATTTCAGAACCAATCTCCCTTACTTTCAAATTCACATACCGGGACAATTCCTCCAGGTCTTCCTCATTTATGACACTGGATTTGACACTTAGACTTCCGTCCTTTTTTCGCTCCAAGGGTATAATATCCGATTTATCGGTGAATTCCCTGTCTAAATATGTGATCACCGTGTCATTTTTGCTGACCAATCCGGTCATGCGCAGTTCCCGTTTCAGCTGGGCATCCAATTCCTCCTGGCTGATCTCCCCGTCCGACTTTATCATCGGATCTGCCACATGATAGTAGAGAAGGGCCGCCGGAACTATCGTTTTCCCCGGATGCTTCTTCTTTTCCATTTCCACCGCCGCATTCATATATACCACGAGCTGTAACTGTAGCCCGTAATATAAAGCAGCCAGATCAAACCGCTGATTGCCGGACTTATAATCGATGACTTTCACATATACGTTTCCCTCCGCTTCATACGTATCGATACGGTCGATCCTCCCTCTGAGCTTTATCTTCTCTTCATCCGACAGGGCGATATTGACGGACTCCAGATCTTCCGCCATAGTAAAGGACACCTCTACGCTTTCCGGTACGAAGCTCCCCTTTTTCAGCTGGTACTGTAAAGTCTCCACCGCCCTTTTCAGAATACGCCGCATTCTTTCAATGGCATATTCATTTCTTGCGGTACTATACAGCACTGTCTCCCCATAAACAGCCGCATGTTCTTCCAGCGTTTCCTGCAGAATACGATCCGCCGTCTCCCCGTCAAAATCAAACCAGCTGCGGCCCTCTTCCCGCAATTTCCCCGCAAACTTTTCCAATACCCCGTGAAATATATTTCCCATATCCACCGCCTCAAACCCATATTCTTCCCTTTCTTTCAAGGAAAGTCCATATTGCAGGAAATGGGCGTAGGCGCAGGAAGCATATTTTTCCAGGCGGCTTACACTGCCAAGCAGCATCCTCCCATACAGAAGCCGCGCAAGCTCCCTGCCGAGAGAACGATTCTCATAACGGATAAAGGCGGCTCTTACCAGACGTTCCACTTCGGCCGCATATTCCCCGTCCTGGCGGTAAATATGATAAAGCGTAAAAAACTTCTTTTCCTCTTCTTTTTCCAAAAGCCCTGCCGCATAGGCCCGCAGCATATCCGTCAAATGATCCATCCCGGCCTTTTTGGACTCGATCTGTTCCTCAAAGCCTCTCCGCTCCGGCCTTATCGTCAAAAGCCCCGGGAAAAGTTTCTTCAACGTATCCACCAGATAAGCGGGCCGAACGCTCTTCCCCTCATTGTTTACCTTGCACCAGGAAAGATAAAGCTGTTCCGAAGGCTTGGTCATATTCATATACAGATAGAGCCTTTGAATATACATCTGCTGCCTCGGGGTGGGGGCAAGCTCATACGGTGACTCTCTTAGGAATTCCCTGTCAATATCGGAAATAATCCCTCCGCCTCCCGTATTTTTCGGAATATTCCCGTCATTGACGCCCGCAAAAAACAGAACTTTGATCTTGTCCAGCCTGGTTCTCTCGATATCTCCCACTACCACCCTGTCCACATTCTGGGGAATCGTTCCCACCTGGATCTCTCCGAAACCCGCATCCAGAATATCGGCGAATTCCTTCATGCTCATTTTTTCCGCGCCCAGCAAGGCGTCGATCTGATCCAGGAGATCCATCACTAACCGATAAATCTGGCCATACTCCCTGGCCCTCGTCATATCTCCCCTGCGCTGAAACATTTTTTCATAGGCCGCCAACTTTTCCTGCACATGGTTTTCCGTAATAAAGTGGTACAAAGCCTTTATCTTCTCCCCGGCAGTTCCCGCTTTTTTATCCATCAATGGGGCGAACTGTTCCATCATGGCCAGGCGCATTCCGTTAAAAACCGCCAGCTCCTCTTCTCCCGTCCCCTCCGGCATGGCCGTAAAAAGCGAAGACCATTTCTTCTTTCCGCCGATTCCACAAGCAATCACGTAGTTTTCCAGCCTGTCCGTGTCCTCCCTGTCAAACCCGGTAAGCCCGCTGCGCAAATAATGAAATACGGAAGAATAAGAAAAATGATCCATCACCATTTTCAGGGCGCTTCTTATATATTCGATAAAGGGATTTAAAAGGATCCCCCTGGTATAATCCATATACACGGGAATATTGAACTTTTCCGCCATCCCTTCCACATGGGAAGCATAAGTCTCCAAATTCCCCGTGACAATGGCAAAATCTCTGTAACAATATCCCTCTTTCCTTATCAATTCCCGCATTTTCAGACAGATCCGGCGTATCTCCTCTCCGGGGGAGGAAGCTTCCAGAAGGTGTATGGATTCATTTTCCTTTTGATAGGGCATGGACGGATAACGGAATAAATATTTTTCCAGATGCCCCATTTCCCGGTTTTCCAGAAACCGGGGCGGTTCCCCGCGCAAGAATACATCCCTGCCTCTTGGAACCCCTTCCTCCTGGCAAAGCCTGATCAGATCCGCCGCCGTTTTTTTGCTTAGATAAAAAAGCTGCTGTTCGCCGTCCGTTTTATAGGGATTTTTTTCCTCCCCGTCCATCGCCGCCGTTACGATGACCTCCCTCGCCAATCCCATCATACGCTGTATCAACCGATTCTGTACCGGCGTAAAACCGGTGAACCCATCCAGAGCCACCACGCTGTTTTTCATGAGTTCGGACGCAGGAAGCATCCGGCAGAGCAGATCCAGGGTTTCTTCCGTAGTGATATATTTTTCCCGGATAAACTGCAAAAAGCTTTTGTAAAGCGTACCGAGATCCTTTAGCTTATAATAAAGGGCTCCCCGTTTCTTCGCATATTCGGTCAGTTCCTCCAATTCTTTCACGCCGATACCGTACTGCATAAATTCCGAAATCGCCGATTTTACCTCATGAATATAACCAATCTTATTCAGATTGCCTCCGATCACGGGCATGTCTTCCCCGATATCTTCCGCCACTTTCCGCAGCACCAGGCTTTTCCCCGTATCATCCAATACCGCGCGGTCGTCTCCTCCCACTTCTTCCAGGATTCTGTAGGAAAGTCTGCCGAAACTGAGTACCTCGATATTCATCAGACCGTTCCTCGGATGCTCCCTTACCAGATCCATCTCCGTCTGCATCGTAAACTGATCCGGCACTATGACAAAAAAATGAGTGCCGGGTTCCTCCATGGAACGCTTTATAATTTCTTTCTGTAATCCCGTGCTTTTTCCGGCCCCCGAAGCCCCGAAGTAAAACCTAAGCCCCATGACACCCTCCCTTTTCCCATCCAGCAGCTATGCTGCTGGGTTGCTGCATTGCTGCTGTGCTGCATTGCTGTCATCCCCTTTTACAGATAAGGAATCATTTCCCGCACCGACTGAAAAATCAGATCCGGCTTCACCTCCGATTTTTCCACATCGCCAGCGGAAGATTCCCCGCTCAGCACAAGCACGCTTTTCAGCCCGTGCTTCTTTCCCGCCGCAATATCCGTGTAAAGCCGGTCGCCTACCATAGCGGTTTTCTCCCTCTCCGTCCCGGTTCTCCCGATCAGATAATCCACAATATCGCCGTTCGGTTTTCCGATCACCCGATCCGGATATCTTCCCGCCGAAGCATATATAAACGCGTGGATCGCTCCCGCATCGGGAATAAAACCGTCCGCCGTAGGGCAGTTGTAGTCGGGATGTGTGGCGATATAAGGCAGACCGGCTCTCACCAGATCGCATACCTTGCACATCTTTCCATAATCCAGCGTAGTATCGAAAGCCGTCACCACTACTTCCGCAGTCTCCGTATCGAGAACAATCCCTTCTTCCCTGAACTCCCTTTGCAACAACTCGTTTCCCAGCAAAAATACTCTTTTTCCCGCATAATTCTTCTTCAAATAAGAAATCGCCGCCTGTCCCGAGGTAATGATCTTATCCGCACCGACCTCCAGCCCCATGCGTTTTAGCTTCTCCACATAGACTTCCGGGCTTTTCGATGAATTGTTCGTTAAAAATACATACCGCTTCCTCCTATTTTCGATCTCTTCTAAAAATTCCCTGGCTCCTTCGATCCATCGTTCGTCAAGGTAGATCGTCCCGTCCATATCCAGGGCAAAGCATTCGATCTCCTTTAGCAGTCCGCCCTCATCCCGGTCTATCGCTCCATATCCTATGCGGTTCTCCCGGACGGTGCGCCACCAAAGCCGGTTCCCCCGGAATCCTGTTTCTATTTCTCCTCGCCCTTTCATCCACGAGAGATAAGATCGCAGCGTGGAGCCTATCAATACGTACTGGTTCGCATCCATGGCCATCCCATATCTGTCAAATACCTTCTGAATAACCTCCTCCGTTCCGGTCTCTTCTTTACAAATATCCTTCAGTATATCAGCGATCCCGAACACTTGATTTCTGTTCCGTTCCACAATAGCATTCATATCCGTATATACTTCCCCATGAGAGGGTATAAACAGCCTTCCCTCCAGAGCTTTCAGCCTGTCCAGGCTCTTTAAATATGCCTCCACATCATATAGGAAAGAAATGTGGTATTTTTCTATGATCTTCTCTCCGCTGATCCCGTCCGCAATGAACCAGACGCCGTCTTCCGTCCCAAAAGCCGTCATGGAAAAAGAATGTCCGTCAATACACACCATACGCATTCCTTCCGGCAAAACTTCCTCTGTCAGCTCTTCCGCCCTGCTCTCCTGTGCCAACAGAAACTTATTCCTCAACTCTTTATACGGATTTCCCCCAAATAAAAAAACGGACTCCAGAACCGTATTCTCTACAAAAACCCGATCCAGCCCTGCACAATATGCCTTGCATCCTGTCCGTTCCTGTATCACTCTGTTTCCGCCCACATGATCCGCATGGGAATGGGTGTTCAATATCATTTCCGGCCGCCACCCGTTCGCCGCCAGTATCTTTAACACCTTTTTCCCCGCATCCTTATCATTTCCGCTGTCAATCAGACAGACCTTCTCATCATCTATCCTGTATATTCCAATCTTTGAAGGACAGTCGATATAGTATGTCCTTTCCCCTGCCTGAATCAATTCGTACATCCTTTATACCTCATTTCTGCCGGCATGAGCCGACGAAATCGAACAGGGGAAATTCATCCTCCCCTGCTCGCGCGCCGGGCATCCGCCGGCTTGCTGACATATTTCATTTGGCCGCCTCTGTGCATTCAAAAACGGGCAGCATATCCGCTGCCCGCCAGTCTTTTATCTATGCCATGGAAAGCTGTATAATCGTTTCCATATCCCTGATCAATTCTTTGGAATAAGTTTCCGCATTCCGGTAGATATTATCCGCTTTCATATAATCGCCGCCCCGGAGCGCCTTAATAACTTCTCCGCCGAACTGATGGAACCGCTGGTGCTTCGGCCCCAGCCCTTCCCATACCGCTTCGACTCCCGGTATATCCGGTTTCATCGCATAGTAGAAATGGCCGAATCCACATTTCGAAGAATCCAGCTGCAACGGCGCAATCTCCTTCGAACTCACCATCTTCCTCAAATTATTAAGCCACGTTCTATGCGCATTGATCGCATTATTCATGTACTGGGCAAATTCCTGGCGCTCCAGATGATAGAAAGCATCTTCCGCCATATTTCCCATCTGCCTTACCGCCCCATCCAGCGTTTTTTCTATATCCGCTACCGGTTCCACCGCCTTCTGCAAGGCAACGCTTACATCCTGCATCACAACCGTATTATTTCTGATCTGGTTCTCCATCTCAGCCATGGAACTGCTGATCTCCTCGCTCAAAGCTGCCAGCGAGCTGATAGAGTCGTCCACCTGGGATACATGACTCTGATTTTCGCTGTTGATTTCCCAAACGTGCCCGATTCTTCCGGTCATCGTTCCAAGAGCCTCTATCGTATCATCAGCGCTCTTCATACTCTTCTGGGAAGCTGCCCTGATGCCTTCCACAAAGTTGCCCATATCGCCCGTTAATTTCTGCGTCTGCTCCGCAAGCCCGCGGATCTCATCCGCTACCACTGCGAAACCTTTCCCGGCCTCTCCGGCCCGCGCCGCTTCAATGGAAGCGTTCAACGCCAGCAGATTTGTCTGCATCGAAATAGCGTCGATTCCTGCAATGACCTCATTCATTCTGGCAATCACGTCGAACAGAGCGTTCATATCTTTCTGCATTTTCCTGGATATTTCAATCGTCTGCCCGGACAACTCCTTGATTGATGTAAGTTCCTCCTGGCCGACCTCGATTTTCTTATTCACTTCATTCATTTCTTCGGAAACATGGATAATCGTATTGGTCAGCTCTTCCTGACTATTGACCCTCCCATCCGAAACCGCCGAATTCTCCAGCGCCCCGAAAATGGACTCCGTAGCCGCCGCCACGCTGCGGGCAATCTCCATGATCTGATCCGTGTGGTGCTGCATCGTCAGATCCAGGGAACTAATCTGCATCACCGCCTTGATATTCTTATCCAATACCTCTGCAAACTGCTTTCTGCCGCTTGCTAACCTCTTATAAATTCCCTCCAGTTCCGGCATCTTGGAATAGTCTTCCGCTTTTAGCTCCGAAACCGCTTTCATAAGTACCGCTTTCTTTTTTCCAACCGCCATCAGTCTAACCTCATTTTCTTATATTCATTTTATTACTTATAGTTTTCACTAATTTGCGCCGGATGTCAATACTTTATTTCAAATTTCTTCTTTCTCTCTCTTTTTTTGAGGTATACTGACCGTATTTCTATATTCATTGGCAGATATTCCTGCCTGTTTCTTAAATACCCTGGAAAAATGCGCCATATCCAAAAATCCCACCATTTCGGCAATATCCCCGATTCGCAGGGAGGGATTGCCCAAAAGCTCCTTCGCTTTTTCCATGCGGACATGGTTTAATATTTCAGAAAAATTCTGCCCAGTATATTTATTCAGCAGCTTGCTCAAATGCCATTGGCTTACATATACGTTATCCGCCACATCTGCCAGTTTCAGCCGCTCCGCATAGTTTGCCTCTATAAATGCAAGCGCATTCTTTACGATAAAGCTGCTCGCCGCGCTTTCCAGTTCTTCTTTTTCCTCTTGCTCCCCGGTTTCCGCCCTCTCCTCCGAAAAATCCTCTTCCCGCAGGGGCGCTTTTTCCTCCAGCCTTTCCAGCATCGCCCGGATAGCCTCGTTCAGCTCATCCATCTTGGACGGCTTCAACAGAAAACGGCACACCCCCAGCCGGATCGACTGCTGGGCATAATCGAAATCCCGGTATCCGGTCAATATCGTAATCTCCATATCGGGAAATTCGGATTTTAACGCAGCGATCATGCTAAGTCCGTCCATCTTTGGCATACATATATCTGAAATGAGCATATCCGGCTTTTCCCTCCGTATCAGCTCCATGCCTTCCACGCCATTATAAGCCGTCCCTGCCACGATACAGCCGAACTCTTTCCACTTTACCGTTTTTTCAAGCCCTTTTACAATAATCGGCTCATCGTCAATAATCACAACTTTATACATAACTCCACTGTTATCCTTTCACCGCTCCTGCCGTCAATCCTTTCACGATGTATTTTTGTAAAAACAGATACACGATCAACAGCGGAAATACGATCAGCGATACGCTGGACGCCATCAATCCGTAATTCGTTCCTTCTTGGGAAGTCAAAAGACTAAGAAGAACCGTTACCGAATATTCCGGCTTCGTCTTCAGGAAAAATGACTGCGTAAACAGATCGTTATAACTCCATAAGAACGAGAAAATACCAATCGTGGCAAAAGAAGGTTTGCAAAGAGGCATTACCACTTTAAAGAAAAGCTGGAAAATATTACATCCTTCCATATAAGCCGCCTCTTCCAGTTCTACCGGAAGCCCTGCGATATAGCCCCGCAGCACCACTATGGCAAAGGACAGATTTCCGGCGATCTGCGGCAGTATAACCGCCAGCAGGGATTTGGGTATTTGATTGGTATTGGCCAGCCCGATTATGTTCATCATGCGGATTACCGGAATAATGGTTGCAAACGCCGGAAACATCATCCCCGCCACTACCATGCTGTTTAGCAGCCCTTTCATTTTAAAATCATACCTTACCAGCGCGTAAGATGCAAGGCCGGACAAAAGAATGACCGCCGCCGCCACGCTTAAGGAGATTACAAGGCTGTTCCGGTACGCCCCCAGAATATTTACCCTGTCAAAAGCCGTCCTGTAATTGTCCAGGGTAAACAATTCTCCGAATGGAAGGGAGAAAGAGTCCGAACGGATCACCTTTTTGTCTTTGAAGGAATTCATCAATATCCAAAACAGGGGATATATAGTTGTCAGAGCCCATGCCGTCAATACGGCATAGATCCCCGCAGTTCCCAGGGAAATTTTATTATGTCTTCGATTTCTTTTATTATTGATTTCTGCCATATCCCTTCCCCCCTAATAATCTTTTTCTTTAAAGACGGCGTTTACGATTTTTGCCGTAATCACGCCGAGAATAACGATCAGTACGGATATCGCCGAACTATAATCCACATTATGCGACTCAAAAGCATGGTAATACATGTAAGTACCCGTCAGCCACGTGCCGTTGCTTGGCATGCCTTTGGGGAACATGATCCACGGCAGGTCGAAAACCTTTAACGCCCCTGTTACCGCCAGCACTCCGCAAGTGCAGATTACATTGTGCAAGAGGGGAAGTGAAATATAACGTACTCTCTGCCATTTCGAAGCCCCGTCAATCGTTGCCGCTTCATACAGATCGTCGGAAATATTGTTCAATCCTGTAATAAGGATAATAAAGTAAAATCCTACATACTGCCATGTCACGGGAATCATCATCGTCAGCATGGCATGGGCATCGTCTTTAAAATCCACCAGCTTTACGGCCCCGAACATTTCCCGAAGCTGGTTCAGCATTCCCTTGTCATACAGAAAAACAATATTGAACAAAAGCCCCAGTGCGGTAGCTGCTATAACAATAGGGAAAAAATAAACCGTGCGGAAAAACTTCTGTCCCTTTTTAATATTATCCACCATAAGTGCAAGCACGATCGCTATGCCGAGCTGTCCCACAATCGTCGCCGCTATCATTTTCAGCGTATTGACCAGCGCCGTCCTTATATTGGCGTCCTTAAAAAGTTCTACATAATTTGTAAACCATGGGTCGTTCCATCCTTTTGCGGAAGAACCCAGATTATTAATGACCCGGAAGCTGTTCAATATATTCTGGAAAAAAGGATAGTACAGGAAAACAGCCAGAAAAGCAAAGGCCGGGATCAAAAAGAAAATAACGGGTTTTTTATTCTTATAAATATTGGAACTCATAACGGTATTCGCGCCTCCTTCCTAAGCAGCGGACGTCGCGCCCTGCGGTCCGTCCTTATGTAAAACCGGGGCGGAGGGTACTCCTTCTCCGCCCCGGCATCTGTCCGGCTTTTCGTATTATTGGCCGGCTGCCACCAATGCCAGTAAATCTGTTACTGCTGTGGCAATATCCGCCTTTCCCGTTACAATGTCAGGCATTCCGTTGAATACCGGAACTCTTGCTTCCTGTGTTACCTGATCCTGTACCGCGCTCGCCATGCCGGTTGCGCCTTCGACCATATCCAGCCCTGCCACTGCCAGGGAAGTCAGCTGAGATTCATCCACCTGAACCCCGTTTTTCAGGGCCGTCGCCGATACGCTGGCAAACTTGGATACCATGTCATCCGATGTCATATAAGAAATAAATTCCACGCATGCTTTCTGTTTTTCCGGGTCATCCCATGCTTTCCTCGTAATATACCAGCCGGAGGAAAGGCCGCCGATAATATCCGTCGATTTGCGGTCATTTTTACCCGGTACATAGGTTACTGTAAAATTATCGATATCGTCTGTCGAACTCTCTATGCCGCCTACCTTCCAGGAGCCGTCGATCAAAAATGCTGCCTTGCCGTCAATAAAGAGCTGGAATGTCTCGCCGTCTGTCGCGGACAATGTATTTTCCGGCAAAAATCCGTTTTCATACAATACTTTCATGTCGCTGATGCCGTTCACCCATGCTTTTCCGTGATCGTCATCCACAGAACCGGGCAAGACGTTATGCGTTGCCGGAGTCAGATAATTATAAATACAGAATTCAAACCAATAATGAGGAATTTCTGCAAAGGAAGCCGCGATCGGCGTATATCCCGCATCTTTCACTTTCTGGCAGATCTCCATGAATTCATCCCATGTGGTATCCGCTGTCGGAATGTCCACGTCCGCCGCTTCGCAGACCGCTTTATTCACGAACAATCCTTCCCAATAACCATTCACAGGAACGGAATAGTTTTTTCCGTCCGCCGGGGAAGCTCCCATCATGCCGTCTTTCATGTTCGACGCATAGTCAGGATATACTTCGCGTATTTCTTCAATGGAAACTACCTTTCCTGCCTCTACGAAAGGATTGGAGTCCACGCCGTTAAAGTAGAAAAGCACATCCGGCTCCGAACCCATTTCAAAATCAGAAATGACTCTTGCCTTAAAAGTCTCCGCTGATGATGCCGACGCATCGTTGATTTTATTTCCCGTTTCTTCCTGCCATGCGGCGATCGCGTCCTGATAATTGCCCGCGTTCGTATCCTCTCCCGCATAAGTCGTCGTCACGTTTAACGTAACCGGGCTTCCCGCCGGCTCGCTTTCAGCCTCCGCACTCTCTCCCGATGAACTGCTGCTTTGCGCCGGCGCATTCCCTGATGAACTGTTTCCGCAGGCTGCCAATGAAAATACCATTGCTCCTGTCAATAACATAGCTAACATTTTTTTCATATCTCATACCTCCCTGTTTAAAAACTTCCGTTTCGTATCTTGTATTTATCATATAAAATAAGATGAAAACAGGGAATTGTCAGACTTGTTATTTCTTGTCTTTTATTGGTTAGTTGCCGTCTGCTTTTTCATTTCCTCCGCCCCGACTACAATCCTGCTCATCGTTTCTCCGTTCCCGTCGTTCTTTATCGTGAGTCCAAATCCTTCGCCATAAATAATGCGTATCCTTCTGTTCACATTGCGAATGCCCAGACTCGCCGAACCCAGTTCTCCCGGTTCATAGCCGTCTGACAGCAATGCCTTTATTTTCTCCTCATCCTCTTCCGATACCGTGCCTGTGTTGCGCACCTCTATTACCAGCCTGTCTTCCTCTCTGCATATGCGGACAGCGATCCTTCCCTCCGCCTGTCCGTTGATGCCGTGTTCCACCGCATTTTCTATAATAGGCTGTATAATTAGACGGGGGACTTTCATCTGAAACAGGCTTTCATCCACATCCTTTTCCACCTTCAGCCGTTCCCCCAGCCTCTGGGATATAATAAACAAATAGGCCTCCACATACGACATTTCTTCCGCCAGCGTGACGAACCTCCTATGCCTCCTGTCCATAGTTGCCTCCAGCATCACCGACAGGTTTTCGATCATCCGGCTCACCTTATAGTTTTCATTGATCCTCGCTTCCCAGTTAATAATCTCCAGGGCATTGTTCAAAAAATGCGGGTTGATCTGCGCCTGAAGCGCCATGATTCTTGCATCCTTCAGCGCCAATTCCTCCGTATAAATCTTATCGATCTGATATTGCAGCCGGGTGGACATTTGGTTAAACGCCTCCTCCAGATATTCGAACTCCTGGCTGTTCGCATCCCTTTCTATCTGATAGCCAAAGTTTCCCTCCTCCAGCATATGGTATGCCCGGATCAGGCTTCCGATCGGCCTGGTCACCTTCCGGCTGAAAAAATGAAATACCATAATGACCAAAGGCACCATAAAAAGAATAAGAGTTACGGATATATATTTTACCGCATAGGTTTCATCGATGACCGCCTGTCTGTCCAAAGCTATGATATAACCGATGTAATGGCGCTCCGGCTTCCTCACCGCATAAGCGAAATATTCTTTTCCCCTTTTGACCAGCCGGCAGTTCCTATTGTTCTCTTCAAACAATTCCGGCCCTATCCCCGGCGTTCCCTCCAAAACGCCTCCGTTATCCTCCGTAAGAAAAACACCGTCCACATAAACAGCGCTCCCCATATAGCCCCACGAACTGTCCAGGCTCCCGAACACCACATCCTTATTCAGTTCCATTGCCAGCACGGCATAAGGATGATAGGACGGCGTCATCAGATTACGGACGAGGTAGACCCCGCCCTCTATCTCCACGATCGCCACATCCGTATCCAATTCAGGATAAATCTCCAGCACCTTCGGCATCACCTTATCTTCAAACCGCCGGCTCGCCTGATAGACCGCATTGCTGGTACTTCCCCTGTAAGCGGCAAAAAACTGCTCCTCCGGATCATCGGTAAAAAACAAAGACGTATACAAAAAACTATCATTATAACAATAATGCTGTTCCAAAAAAAGATGAACCGTCTTCTGTAAAGCCAACCTGTCCCCGCTCTCCATATACTCCCCATAACACTCCTTAATCGTAGGCAGATAAGAAGCATTCCTGGAAGCCTCCACCGCGGCATCCATCCGCATCTCGCAGATCCTGACCGCATTATCCACGGAAGTGACGATCGTGCGCTCCGTCTGCGAATTAATCTTCCCCGCCGCCACATAAAGCATAACATAAGCAATCACCGCCAGCGGCAGCAGCCAGCAAAGAACAAGCAACGTAACCATCCCCCACTTCAAAGGAGCCTTCCTATCCCTGCACTCTCCCATAACCTCCCCCTTTCATCCCTAATCCCCTGACAGGCTTTGTGAAATCGACAACCTTGCCGAATATTCCGCCCATATCTTTCAGGAAAATCCTTTTTGCGCCATGGAACCTGGCCCATAAAAACAATCGGGCCTCTGCCCGATTGTTTTTGCACTACTGGGCCTGGTGCAATGCCCGGCGCAGTTGGATTTTCCTGAAAGATATGGGCGGAATATTCTCTCACCCCCTATTTCACAATCCTAAAAATTCTTCATAAATACCGCATACCTGTTTCGCCATCTCAGGCTCCGGCATCTCGCAGAATACGCGGATCAACGGCTCCGTTCCCGAAAATCTTCCGATCACCCATCCGCCGTTTTTAAAGTATACCTTGCTGCCATCCAAATAGGAAACCCGGTCGATCTCGAAAGGAAGCTCCGGTATTTTCTTCTCCACCATCAGAAGTTTATGCATCGCGTCTTTCTTTTCCTGGTTAAATTTATAATCCCTTTCTTCCATAAAGATAGAACCGCATTCCTCTTCGATCTCCTTATAAATCTCCGACAGTTTTTTCCCTGTCGCCGCGATCATTTCCACCAAAAGCGCTGCCGCATAAATTCCGTCTTTGCCGTTAATATGGCCGCGCACTGTAAGGCCGCCCGAAGACTCGCCGCCGATAATCGCATCCACCTCGTTCATCTTCGCGGAAATATGCTTAAATCCTACCGGCACTTCATAGCATTTCTGCCCGAACCGCTCCGCCACTTTGTCCAGCATATGGGTCGTGGCAATATTTCTTACTACCGGCCCTTCCCATCCCTTATATTTTACCAGGTAGTAATAAAGCAGCACGAGGATATCGTTGGGATGCAGAAAACGCCCGGTGTCGTCGATAACGCCGATCCGGTCCGCGTCTCCGTCCGTAGCGATGCCGATATCCGCCCGGTAATCGATCACCGCATTCTGGAGAGGCCTGAGCGTTACCGCATTGGGCGCGGGCAGCTTGCCGCCAAAAAGCGTATCGTGCCTGTCATGAATGACCGTCAGTTCACATCTGGCCGTATGGAGGATCGTCGCCAGGGAGGTCTCGCTTACCCCATATAAAGGATCCAGCACTACCCGCAGCCCCTTTGTGCGGATCGCATCCATATTCACTGCCGATATAATATTATCCAAATACTCGTTCAACGGGTATATTTCCTGAATCAGTCCGAGGGACAGCGCTTTTTCATATTCCATCTCTCCGATCGGTTCTCCGTCGGCTTTCCTGATATACTCTTCAATATCTTTCGTCTGAACTTCATCCGCGTCCCTGCCTCCTGCCGTAAATACTTTAATGCCGTTATAAACCGCAGGGTTATGGCTCGCCGTCACCATCATTCCATAAGGGAACTCATGCTTCATTACATAAAACATGATTAACGGAGTCGGTGACGATTTGTTAATCAGATAAGCTTTCACTCCTTCCGCCGCGAATACTTCTCCAGCCCATTGCATAGCCTCTTTCGCCAGAAACCTCCGGTCATAGCCGATCACAATTCCCTTATCCGCTTTTCCCTCTGCTTTCATCTTATCGCACAGCGCTTTTGCCAATAATTGGATATTCGCCTTTGTAAACTCGTCTCCGATAATCGCGCGCCAGCCCCCCGTACCAAATTTAATCATTTGCATTTCCTTCCTTTCCCATTACAACTCTTACCTGATGTACCGTTCCTTTTTCCATAAGAGGAATGCGTTCCACCTTCTTTCCGTCGAGATACCGCTCCTTTACGCCTTTCATCACGCCGTCGGGGTTGCACACTTCTATTTCGTAAGTGGTGCCCCTCCACTTCCTGACCATGGAAAACCCGCTCCAATCCGCAGGTACGCAAGGGTCTATTTCCAGCGTTTCAAACCCCGGACGCATACCGAGGATATATCTCGTTGCGGAAAAATAAGCCCATCCGCCGCTGCCGGTCATAAAAGGATGCCTCGCCCTTCCATGAGCCGAATGATCCTTTCCCATAATGAACTGACAGTATGAGTAGGGTTCCGCTTCTCTTATTTCTATTTTATCATTCTGCCAGTAAGGACACAAGGCATTATAAAATTTCATTGCGCGGTCTCCTCTGCCCAATTTGCATTCCGCCGCCCATGCCCAGGGATTGGGATGGGAAAATACCGCTCCGTTTTCCTTTACTCCCGGATAAACCCTCGTCACAAAACCGATGTCGTCGTCCGGCACGGTATAGGAAGGGGCATTCAGCATAATCCCCCATGGCGTGTAAAGATATTCGTCCACGCTGTCCATGGCAAGACGGCCCTTTTCTTCATCCGCCGCGCCGGAAAGAACAGCCCAGGCATTGGATTCCAAATGGACTCTCCCCTCCCTGTCCTCTTTTGTCCCGATCTTCTTCCCGTTCCTCGTAATCCCGCGGATAAACCATCTTCCATCCCACAATTCCTCATTGCAGACATCTTTCACCCGGCCGGCGATCTCCCTGTATTTCTCCGCATCTCTTTTCCTGCCCAAATATTCCGCCAATTCTATAAAGTTTTCCAACGCCCAGTAATGCAGGAAAGAAACCATAGCGCTTTCCCCGCCGCCCAGGTTCAGGCAGTCGTTCCAATCCGCCCGCAGTCCTTTGCAGATTCCCGTTTCTCCTACCTGCTCCGCAGAAAAATCCAGGATCCGCATCATATGCTCATAAACCGTTCCTTCTCCTCCGTCCGCATAAGTCACCGTTTCATCCACAAATTCCTTTTCCCCTGTCTCCTTGATATATTCTACAATGGAAGAAACCAGCCATAACGCATCGTCCGAACAGGCGTCCTTCAGCCCGTGTACGATACTTTCCTTATCCGGTTCCGGTACGACGGTGGGCGACCGGAAAGGCTTTTCCCCCTGTTCCGGGGCAAACCATTCCGGCTGGAACAGATGCAGCCCATATCCGTCGGAAACGAGCCCCCGCAGCAATTCTATAATGCGCTGTCTGCATTTTTCCGGATTGGAATGGGGAATCGTCATAGCATCCTGCGCCGTGTCCCGATAGCCCAGGCCGACCCTCCCGCCCACCTCGATAAAGGAGGCAAACCTTGAAAACATAACATTAATTTCCGACTGGTACAGAGTCCATATGTTAATCAGCGTATTCATCCCTTCGTTCGGCGTCCTTATTTGTAAGTTTTGCAGTTTTTTATCCCAAAACTTCCTCAAATCCTCATATACCCGGTCCACCGCTTCCCAGCTGCCATATCTCTGCCTCTCCTTCCTTCCCTCTTCCCGGTTCCCCTCCCCGAGGATAAACAGAATTCTTATCTCCTCTCCCGGTTCCAGCCGGATATTCTTCTGCAAGGAGCCGCAATGATTGCCCCCCAGTTCATAAGAACCGCCGCATTGCCCCAATTCCACGGCCGCCGGCCGATCCTCTGACCGGTAACTGCCGATAAATTTATCCCGCAGACAGTCAAACCCGTCCGGTTCCGCAGTGGAAGTAAAATACTGATAGCCGAACTCCTCATAAAACAAATCATACTCGATCACCCCGTCCTCATAAGAAGAACCGGAACAATAAAGGCTCATCTGAAAATTCTGGTTATCGATGGCAATATGGTGAAAGGAAAATTCACAATAAGTAAACAGGCTCAAATCCCTGGGCTTCGTATCCTCATTTTTCACCACTACATCCCAAAGTTCCGCCTTGTCGCCCAATGGCACCGATAAAATCTGTTTCGCCCGTATTTTATTATAATTGCACTCATAGACAGAATAAGAAAGCCCATGGCGGCAAATATACTCTGCTTCTTCCAAAGGCTTTCCTACCGGCTGCCAGGAAATACTCCAATAATCCCCGTCTTCATTATCCCTGAGATACACATAGTGGCCCGGTCTGTCCATCGGGAGGCTGTTTCCCCGGAACCTGGTGATCCTATGGTATTCCGGCGTCTTATAAAACATATATCCCCCGGCCGTGTGGTTTACTACCACACACACATCTTCCACACCCAGATAATTCGTCCAGGACACGGGCAGATCCACCCTGTCGATCACATATTCCCTCTTTTCATTATCAAAATAACCATATTTCATCCTCATCCCTCCATACTGTCCGGCAAAAATTTTCTTTTTCTATTATTATAGCTTCCGCAAGCCCATGGATGGTATGGATAAGTATGTGAATATTTGTCTTTTCTTGGGAAACGCAAAGAAGGAGCGAACCACCACATGAAAATGATTCTCAGTGCAATAGTTCCCTATAAATGCGCAGCACATTTCCGCTGCATATCTTTTCTATCTCTCCCTCTCTCAGCCCGCTCTTTTTCAATGCATCGGCCAGCCTTGGCATATAAGAAAAATCCGGTAATTCCCTGTGTCCTTCGATTCCGTCAAAATCGCTTCCAAGGCCGATACAATCGATGCCCCCCACATGGATCATATGCCGGACATGCCTTATAATGGCTTCCAGGCTTCCCGGATTTTCTTCTCCTTCCGGTACTTCCTCCAAAAAATCAGGGCAGAAATTAATCCCTATCACGCCCCCTCTTTCGCTCAATTTCCTTATCATGTCGTCGGTCATATTCCGTACCCAGGGATCAATGGCCCTCGCATTGGAATGGCTTGCTACAAAAGGTTTGTTCGTCATGCGCAGCACATCATAAAATCCGGCGTCCGACAGATGGGAAACATCGATCACCATCCCAAGCCGCTCCATCTCCGCCACGAATTCCCTTCCTTTTTCCGTCAGTCCCCGTTCCATATCCGCCCTTCTGTGAAAAAGCACCTTACCGGCCGCCGGTTTGTCCTGCCCTTTTTCGGCGTTATGAGCTCTTTCTTCCGCCATCTTCCGAATGTCCAAAGCCGGATAACCTATTTCATTCGGATAGTTCCATGTCAGCGTCATCATCCGCACCCCCAGCCGATACAAATACTCCAGGCGTTCCACCTTCCCTTCGCAGACGCCCCCTTCTTCCACCGTCAGCAAAGCCGATATTTTTCCCTCCTTACGGTTCTTTTCGATATCTCCGTAACAGGAAACAGGCGCTATCCTGCCCCGGTTAGCTTCCAATTCCTCATAGTAAAGATCCGCCATTCCCAGCACATCCTCCCATGGATTCTCCGTCTTTCCCAAATCGACGTACAGGGCAAAATTCTGCACCAGGGAATCTCCGGCTTCCAGCTTCCGCAGATCCACATGCCCTCCATTCTCCGCCAGTCCCTCTCTGCTCCCCGCCTTCCTCTTTTGATATAAACCGGAAATCGTATCGCAATGCATGTCGGCTATCTTCATGGTGTTTGGCTCCTTTCTGCTTTTTATATGAATCATTGTTAAATGCCATACCGATATTATCTTGTTTGGGCTTCCGTAAAATTTGAAAATATTTCTGTTCTGATTTCGTTCGGTTAAAATAAGATCATTACTATTATACAATGCAATGCCTTATTTGAGTAAAAAATCTGACTACAGCGGGCAAGCCTTGCCAGGTTATCCGTAAAATAGCGGAATATGGTATAAAATGATTTACCCGCTCCTGCCAAACGCTCCGCAGCGTTTGACAGAAGCGGGTGAATTTGTTACAATAAAATCACAAAAAGGATACTGCCGATAGACGGTCAGACCAAGATTAATTAATTACAAAAAGTAACCGTAAACCTCGGCTAAAGGGCGGTTACTTTTTTGTGTGGTTTATGTATGCTATTAAGATCGACACGATGATTCCGAGAATCATCAGAACAACCGTCAGCATTTCATAGTCACTCATAAAGCAATCCCCCCTTTCTCGGTTTTACCCGTAGTCAGAGGGGCAGTCCCCTCTGCGTTTGCATCGAAAGACTGACCGCCTACCCGTTATGGCAGTACCCCATATGAATATATTATCAAAAAATGTCGGGCGCTACAAGGAATATCCCGGCTTTTTTCTTTTCCCGCTTGCATGCGGCCCGTCTATCTTTTCGTCGTCTTCCTCGTCCCGCTCATATCCACGCAAGTATCCGAAGGAGCTTCTTCATCAAAGGTATAATCTTTTCCCGGAAGAACCGCATTGAGCAGAATTCCGGTCAGCGCTCCTACTGCCAGCCCCGACAGACGGATAGCGATATCGCCCATCTGAAAAACAACCGCCCCGTTATTGCTGAAATTAATACCGATGGAAAGCACTAAGATAAGCGCCGCAATAATTACATTCCTGCTCTTGGAAAAATCCACCTGGTTTTCCACCACATTGCGCACCCCGACTGCAGATATCATACCATAAAGCACAAGGGACACGCCGCCCAGAGTCGCCGTAGGCATAACGGAAATTACCGCCGCTACCTTCGGAGAGAAAGAAAACAAAATGGCAAAACCGGCCGCAATGCGGATTACCCTTGGATCATACACTTTTGTCAGGGAAAGCACTCCCGTATTTTCCCCATAAGTCGTATTGGCCGGCGCGCCGAACAAAGAAGCGATAATCGTCGCCAGCCCGTCCCCGCACAAAGTTCTGTGCAGTCCGGGATCTTTGATATAATTTCTCCCCACTGTGGAAGAAATAGCTGACATATCGCCGATATGCTCCACCATAGTTGCAAGTGCAATCGGCATAATCGTAATCACGGAAGTCACAAGAAGGGAAACATCCGGCTCCCGGAAAACGGCGAACACCGTTCTGTCCCATACAACCGGCATCCCGATCCATGCCGCTTCTTTTACCAGCGTAAAATCCACGTTGCCCGTAACGGCCGCCACCGCATAAGAACCTACTACCCCAAGAATGATCGGCACGATCTTGACCATGCCTTTTCCCCAAATATTGCAGACCACAACGATCGCAATCGCCACAAGCGCGATCCACCAGTTCGCTTCGCAATTATTGATTGCCGACTGGGAAAGATTCAAACCGATGGCAATAATAATCGGCCCCGTCACGATGGGCGGGAAATATTTCATAACCCTCCCTGTTCCAAAAGCTTTGATAAAAGCTGCCAATATCAGATACAGTACCCCGGAACATGCCACGCCGAAACATGCATAGGGGAGCAAATGAACCTCGCCCTTCGGCGCAATCGCCCAATACCCTGCCAAAAAGGCAAAAGACGAACCGAGAAATGCAGGAACTCTTCCTCTGGCCAGAAAATGGAACAAAAGCGTTCCAAGCCCCGCAAACAAAAGCGTTGTGGAAACGCTAAGCCCGGTCAGCGCGGGAACAAGCACCGTCGCCCCGAACATGGCGAACATATGCTGAATACCCAAAATCAGCATCTTCGGCATTCCAAGCTGCCTGGCATCAAAAATTCCTTCTTCGCCGATCGCTGCTTTTTTATTTGTATTACTCATTTTACTATCTCCTCCGTATCTTTTTATCCGGCCAATGCCTTTCCTATCTTATTATAAACAGAATTTTCCGTCAATAGATTTCTCTGACCGTTTACTTCCATGCTGTGAGCTTTGTACTTCTTACGCTACCGCCCATCCCTCCAAATCAGATTTCTCCAACGGATAATTTCTTCTTCCGTCATAAATCCGCTGGAAGTTCCCATGAAACCAATCTTATAGGATGCAAACAGCATTGCGTTCTTTACCGCGAATACGGAATCCCCCGTCTTATTATAAAAATGCAGGAAGCAGGAAAAGAGCGCATTCCCCGCTCCGGCCGTATTGACGGTTTTGTGGGTTTTTACCGTATTGTAATGGACGATAATATTTTTATCTTTATCATACAGAATAAGGCCCTCCGCCCCCTGTCCCAGAATAATAATCCCAGGGCAGTATTTCGCCGCCAGTGACTTTACAAAATCATACGGATCTCCCTTCAACCGGTCATCGCTGATATACAAAATGTTGACTCCTCTTAGGAAATCCTCATTATAGACCACTTTCTCTTCCCTGTACTCCCTGATATTCACGGCAATGGGCTTGCGCAGTTCCTTTCCTATCTCCATCAACGGCCGGCAGAAATTGGCGTTGGAAACCACCAGCATCTCCGCCCGTTCCGCCCGTTCCCTAAACAAATCCCGGTCATAGGAAACATCTCTGAGGTTTTTAATATCTTCAAAAATCTGCTGTTTTCTGTTATCGTCATAAAGCACTACCGCCGCCGGCGTACTGGCAAGCCTCGGCAGTACATAATCCGTCACAAGCTTTACCTCGCTGTCCGGCGGATTGATCAGTTCCATGCTTTCCCCGCTGCCTATCATCGTCATCAAATCCACCGAATTCCCCAGCCATTTTAATGCCAGAGATTCATTATAAGCATCTCCGCCCGTACTGGTAAAAATCGTATTCGGCTTTCCCGTAATGCCCGCGTACTCCACAGGAATCCGATCCACCTTTACAATCGTTTCTCTTTGTACGATACCAGCCACCAAAAATTTCCCCATAGCAGTCCTCCTATCAATATCTGATCCTGTACGCCAACCCCCATGCCGCCTCCCGGCGGCACAAACTATCCATGAGAAGAATGCCCGCATTTCGGACATTTTTCGGTGTGAGAAGACTTGCAAAGCAAGTCTTCTCACTACTTCCCGTGCTATTCCGCCGGAACAACTGCAGCGGAAGAGTCTCCTTTCTGCGCCTGTCCGATCGCAGCCTCGATCAGCCTGGCAAAATTACCGCCGGAGTGAGTCGCCCCGGAAAGAGTATCCACTTCTGTATCTTTCTGCCCCTCGATCAGCTGCTCCACATATCCTCTCGTATACTTGTTGGGATAAATGCCCGTTCCCGCCTCCATGTTGCGCATATATTCATTATCCCACGCCTTAATAAAACCGCTGGGATCTTTTGCATTAAACTCCGCGGAAATAATTCTGTCGTTCTTCACATAAATGCATACATACTCTTTCCATCCATGGGAAAAATCCGACATTTCCGCCGTATAATAGCCGTTTTCCATTTTATTCCCCGAACCGCATCCCGCAAACGCCGCCAGAAAACATGTCATCATCAGAAGAACCGCCGTTTTTTTCATTTTCATAACCATTTCCTTTCCGCAATCTTCCAAAATTCTTCTATTATATCGTTCTAAGCTTTACTGCCTCCACTACTTCCGCCAGTTCTCCGGCTTCCTGCAAAGATCTGGCCGCAGTCTCATCTGCTTTTCTGGACAATTCCTGATTGGCATTGGCTACCTCCAGTACCTTTTCGATCTCATCCGCCACTTGATCCAGCGCGCTTTGCTGCTCCCTTGCCACCGTTTCTATTTCATTGGAAATGCCCGTAAATTCCTTCGTTACTTCCTGGATCTCCTGGAACGATCCCGCAGTCGTCTCAGCCGCTTTCATTCCCTTATCGATCGAATGACTGGCCTGGCCGATGATCGCCACAGTCTGTTTCAATGCTTCCGCCGTCTCATCCGCAAGCACTCCGATCTGCTGCGCAACGATACCGAAGCCTCTTCCCGATTCCCCGGCTCTGGCCGCCTCAATAGAAGCGTTCAGTGACAGCAGACTGGTCTGATCCGATATTTCCTCGATCATCTGGCTGATATGGATGATTTCCTGCATATTGGCATAAATATCGTTCATTGCTTCCAGCATGGTATCCATCTGTTCTTTGCCCTGATCCGCCTTTTCCTGTGCGCCGGCCGCAAAGCCTTTTACATTGGACGCGCTCTCGTTGATCTTTCCTATCCGGTCCGTCACCATCCGAATACTGCCGGTCAGACGATCCAGCGCCTTTTCCTGCTCCATAGAACCCCCGTGCAAACGCTCCGCATAACCCGATACCTCTGAAGAATTCTCTCCCACCGCCTTCGACGACTCATAAATATGATGCATCGTTTCATTCAGGGAATCCGTAATCTTACAAAGAGCTTTCCTGATCGCAACAAAATCCCCGGTAAAGTTGTCCGGTACTTCCTGGGAATAGTCCCCCTCCGACAGCCTTCCAAGCACCTTTCCTAACTCTTCTATATAAGCATCTACATTTCCAATCGTTTTCGCCAGAGCTTCCGTCATAACCTGGGCTTCATCCCCCGTCTCCGCGATCACCACTTCGTCTTTCAGATTGCCTTCTGCCAGGGAAGTCAGTCTGCGCGTTGCCAAAGACAAAGAATCTGATATCTCCCTGCTCACTTTGCTGCTGTATGCCACGGCTCCCGCCATAAGTAAGATTCCAAGCGCAACGCTCACGATACCGGTCACAACCACCGCTCCCATAAAGTCGCTGTTAGGCGCATCCACCACCAGCGTCCAATTTGTTCCGGCCACCGGGGAATAAGCGGCATAATGATATACCCCATGCATCCGCAGACCTGCTGCCCCCGTCTGGAAATCCGTCATTGCGTCAAATATTTTGTCATTTTTTTTGGAACCATACAGATCGTAAATATTATTCCGGGCCGGCATATTTTCTTTTTCCCTGTCCGCAATAATATCTCCTTCTTCGTTAATGATATACGCTCCCCCGTTTACTCCGATATTGATATTTCCCAATACATCGTTCAACAGGTCATATTTATAACTGCCGATCAAATACGCATAATTTTCGTCTTCCCTTTTCAGCGTGATTGCCACGGCAACCTGCCAGATGCCATCCTCATACACCGGTTCGCCGATCACTATATTGTTCGTCACCGCCACATTCTCATAATACTCTCTTCCGGCAATGGATTCCGGCGATTTTTCATCCCCATACAGCTTCCGCCCCTCCATGTCATATGCCGCCAGCCAGACAAATTCTATACGGCTCTTCCTTTCCTCCAGAACTTCCAGTTTTGCCGCCTCGTCCGCCGTCTCATCCACCAAAACCTCCTCCAACGCCAGATTTGCCATCCTGTCCGTCAGGAGATGCAGATTAGAGCTGATATTCTGGGAAGATATTTTTGCTACCATTTGCATATTATCCAATAAAAGAGTTTTGGTCGTTATCAGATTGCTGACGATCATAGCCGTTATTAACAGCACTCCGAGCAGCACGGACACCGACATCACGCAAAAAATAATTTTCTGTTTGATCCCCTTTTCCCTTTTCTCATTTTTCTGAAATTTCATAAAACATCCAAGTTCCTTTCCTTCCGTCATTCATCCATTCATCATTTTTATGCACAGATGATTTTATTATATAACAATTCTTTCTGTCTGCACAGAAAATTTTTATGCTTTTAGCAGAAATCAATTTTACCGGCCAGCGGAAAGGATGGGGCAGGGCGGGGACACAGAAAGCGGCAGACAGCAGGGCAGCGGCGGAAGGCGGAAAATAGCAGGCGGCGGAAGGCGGGACAGGGGCAGCGGGCGGCATTTTCTCGTGCGGCTTCGGGAAATGGATTTTCTAAATATTCCGGTAAAGTTGTATCTGCCGTACGCAACCGCGCGCGATTCGCCATCCGGGCTCATTGCGCGCTTTTGGTGACATCCGTGTCACCAAATTGCTGTTTTTGGAACGGAATATTAAGAAAATCTCATTTCTCTTCGCAAAGCAGCTTCGGAAATGCCGCCCGCTGCCCCTGTCCCGCCTTCCGCCGCCTGCTATTTTCCGCCTTCCGCCGCTGCCCTGCTGTCTGCTGCTTTCTGTGTCCCCGCCCTGCCCCATCCTTTCCGCTGGCCGGTAAAATTGATTTCTTCCTATACTTTACCTGTGCATTCGTCCTCGGATCATGTATAATGATAATATATATCTAAAATAGGAAAATTGGAGGACTGCCATGAAAGAACAATTATATACGATCCCCCTTAACGATGCCATAAACGCCAATGACGAATGCCCTTTCTGCTTTATTGAAAGAAATGTGGAACAGGATTTGCTGGATTTTGTTTTAGGCTCCGGTTCTTCTTATATGGAAAGTGATATCCGTGAAGCTACGGATAAGGCCGGATTCTGTAGAAACCATTTTAAAAAAATGTTCGATTATGGCAACACCCTCGGAAACGGATGGATACTGAAAACCCATTTTCTGCATATGAATAAACAAATGCATGACCAATTCCACTCTTTTGTCCCCCAGAAAACGCCTCTGATGGGCAAGCTGAAAAAAAATGCTGCCCAGCGCAGTTCCATCGGCATCTGGGCAAAGGAACAGGAAAAATCCTGCTACATATGCAAACGGTTCGAAGATACCTATGACCGTTATCTGGATACTTTTTTCGTGATGTATAAAAAAGACGGGGAATTCCGCAACAAAGTAAAAAATGGAAAAGGATTCTGTCTTCCCCATTTCGGCGATCTGTGCGACGCGGCGGAAACCCGGTTAAATGATAAAGAAAAGGCGGAATTTTATCCTATGCTTTTTACTCTGATGGAAGAGAATATGAAACGGCTTTCCGATGATGTGGCATGGCTGGTGGAAAAGTTCGACTACCGCAACCAGGCCGCCGACTGGAAAAACTCCAAAGACGCGGTGCAGCGCGGAATGCAGAAACTGGCCGGAGGATATCCCGCCGACGATCCTTACAAAATGAATAAATAGAAAATACAGCGGCGGAACCTCCTGGCCTTATGGTTCCGCCCTTTTAAATTCCCTCCAGAATGCAATCGTTTCCTGCAGGTCGTCCTCATCTTCAAACAAATCCAGCGCTTTCGCCGTTTCTATCGCAAAATCCACATAAGCGTTAGCCCTTGCCGTCACTATATTCCCGTCCCTGATACAATCGAAGTCCCCGGAATGGGTGGAACGGATCTCTTTTAACAAGCCAGCCCGATCCAGAACATTTACGCCCGCGCAAATTCCTGCGATCAAAGCTCCCCTGTCATCCAATGCCCTCAGACAATCATAAACGATATTCCGGTCGATATTCGCTATCTCGCCTCCCGGAACGATAAAACTTCTGACCTCCGATAAATCCACATCCTGCAACGGCATATCCGCATGAATAGAATATCCCTCCATAGCTCTTGCCATTTTCCCGTCTATGGAGCAAAACACAAGGTCGCTGCCGGTACATTTCAGGAAATAATTCAATATAACAATCTCGTAAATGCAGCAATTATCATATAGTAAAACAATATCTTTCATCGTCCCGTTCCTCCCCTTCTCATTTGTAAGTCAGCTTCTTCAGCATGGAAAGATAAGCCCCCGTCTCTTCGTTCAGCATATCGGGATGAAAGGAATTTTCCAGGAAGCGATCTTCCATCATGCCCCGCAGCGTATAAGAGATCATCTTATTTAACTTGTCGATATCCACCTCCGGTCGGAAGCATGTCAGATCCGCCCGCTTCATAAAAGCTTTTTCCGCCTCCGGAAGCATATTCCTTCTTTCCTCCGTGGCATACAATGCCTCTTTCACATCTTCAAAGCGGACGCTGTCCAAAAACAGCTGCATGTACGGATAATTCCGCAACACCTGCATTTTCGCGTTTTCTTTCATCCTGAGCAGTTCAAAAAAATCCTCCTGGTCTTTGACCGGGCAGCCAGAAAGCTCCAACATCATAAAGCGCGTGCTGTAATCGTATAAAAAGGAATACAGCCCCAGTTTATTGATAAAATAGTGAAACAGCAGCCCCTTGCTGATACCGGCCTCCGCCACAATATCGTCCGTACTCGCATGGCGGTAGCCGTTTAGCGCAAATATTTTTAAAGAAGCGTTTATCATCCTGTCCTGTTTTTCTTTTTTCAAATCAAAAAATTTCTCGTTCATGTACTTTCCCCATACTTTTTCTTCCTCTGTTTTCATTGACTTTATGAGTCAGATTTTAATATATCATATTTTTCTTTCATGCACAATAAAGAATTCGAAAAATAAATCCAGTTTTTTATACATAATCTCTTTTCATTTTGAGAAAATAGTATTAATATATTCCTATAACCGTGAAATTGAAAGGAGTACATGTATGGCTAAAAAATTCGGTAAATTTTTAATGTTTACTGCATTCGCCGGAGCTGCAATGGCAGGCGCTTATTACTATTTGCAAAATAAGAATTCCTCTTATTCCGACGACATGGATGACGATGATGATTACGACGACTTCCATGACGATTCGGATATTGATGCCGAAAATGATGAAAGTTCCCGCAACTATGTTGCACTCGATTTGGAAAAAGCGGAAAATGCCGCTGCATCTGCTGTTGACGCTGTAAAGGATGCTGCATCATCAGCTGCCGACACTGCCGCCGATGCTATGAAAGATGCTGCCGATACTGCAAAAAAAGCCGCTAAGGATGTGGCAAAAACAGCGGAAGCAAAAGTAGAAGAGTTCTTCGATGACGATGATGACGATAATTCTGCTGATTCTCTTTAAATGAATTGTTTAAAAAACGGCGCAGCCTCAAGGCTATGCCGTTTTTTGATTACAATAAGCTGGCTCGCAAAGCGTGACAGCGTTTGTTTCCCTCTCTTCATCCGCCCCAGACATTTTTCAGGCGTTTCATGCCCTCCGCGATCTGTTCCTTTCCCAGCGACGCATATCCGAGTACAATAGTATCCCTTTTCCATTGCGGAGCCATCTCCCCTACACAAAATTCAGAAAGCCCATACACCCTTACTCCCGTTGCTGCCGCCGCCTTCACCAATTCTTCCTCTCCTCTTCCCTTTCTGTCCTGTAAAAGAATATGCAGACCCGCGTTCTCGCCGGAAACCGCAAAGCCCGCTTCCATCCCTTTTAAACCGTTCAGCACCATATCGTGCTTTTCCCTGTATATTTTCCGCATCCGGTTCAAATGCCGCTCAAAATGTCCCTTCCCGATAAATTCATTCAAAATTCTCTGGTCGATCCGCGATACCGTGGTGGAATAAAAAGAACATTTCTCCTCATATACCTTTAAAAGAACCGGCGGCAGAACCATATATCCGATACGGATCGCAGGAGCAATGGATTTGGAAAAAGTTCCGATATAGATCACCTTCCCCGCCCGGTCCGAAGCCTGCAGAGAAGGAACCGGCTTGCCTCTAAACCGGAATTCACTGTCATAATCATCCTCGATCAGATAACGCCCTTCTCTTTCACCCGCCCATTTCAACAGTTCCATCCTGCGCCCTATCGGCATGACGATCCCTGTGGGATATTGATGGGAAGGCATGACATAAGCCACATCCGCCCCGCTTTCCCGCAGCCCTTTCGCGCTCATTCCGCTGCTATCCATAGCGACAGGACTAATACGGTAGGCAAAAGAATCAAAAATCCGGTAAGCCCTCCGATATGTGGGATTTTCCATAGCAATCTTTACATGCCTCCCGAGAATCTTTTCCAGCAGCATCAGCAAGTAATCGTTTCCCGCCCCTATAACAATCTGTTCCGGCCGGCAGTTGACACCTCTGGAAGTATGAAGATAATGGGCTATCGTTTCCCGCAGCGTATAATCCCCTTTCGGCGAACCTGAAATAAAAATCTCGCTGTTGGCATCCACCAAAATATTCTTCGTAATCTTCTTCCATGTGGCATAGGGAAACGCCGACATGTCTATAGTATTGGGAGAAAAATCATAATCATATGCTTTGCTGGCATCATAGGACTCATAGCTTCCACGGGTTTGCTTCCCTTCCATTTCTTCGCTTTTCCAATTTTCCCACCCGTCCTCTTCCGGAATCTCTTCCCCCATATCCAGCAGTCCTTCCTCCGGGCAGACAAAATACCCTTTATAGGGCCTTGCCTCTATATATCCTTCGGATAAAAGCTGATCATATGCCAGCTCCACCGTGCTTCTCGATACCTGAAGAAACTCGGCCAAAGAACGAGTAGAGGGAAGCCTCTCCCCCTGGAGCAGCTTCCCTTTTCTTATTTCCCGTTTGATATGCAAATAAATCTGTTCATACAAATGTTTTCCACTGTTCTGCCGCAGTTCGATCGTCAAATCATTCATGATTACCCTTCGCTTCCGGCCGCATTTTTCATCTTGATCTGTTTCATGATCTGTTCCTTGAACGCGCGGGCCCTGTCTTTCATTCTCGTATTCGCACTCGTGGAAACAATTACGCCGCTGATCAGCTTCATAGCCACATCATACTGTTCGAATTTGGCCGCCGTAACAGCAATTAAATAATCTACCGTAGACTCATCCATGCCGCACATGGGAAAAGACTCCGACTGTCTCGCCGCAAGAAAACCATCCAGGGCATTCTTTAAAAATTCCCGTTCTTCCTCATCGATCTTTTTCTTCTTTTCCGCATACCCTTTTTCATCCTTATCCAAATGCTCTCCCTTTCCCCGGAGGAGCCATGCCGTCTTTATGCAAATATACGCCTTTTCGCTGGATTTGGCCATCTTTACTATCGCATTGACAAGGGTCAGTTTATAGCGTTCCAGAGCTTCATCATATGTATATATCTCTTTGGGCACTTCATCCCTGGACTTGAAATTAGCAGAAATTTTTTCTTTGATTAATTTTGCCTGTGGGCTGGTTATAAATTTAAAATAACGGCTTAAAGCGGAATAACCGCAACAAGGACACATAATTACATCATATTTCAACATATCCACATGTTCATATTTGGGCCGCAGATCCGAATCGCTGCCGACCAGCCTCGCCTTGCCCGCCTTTACCGTCCTTGATTTGAACTCTTTATCGCAGACAGGACACCTATATGTCTTATCAAACAACAAATCCTGTTCCTGAACTACAGGAGCCGCCTTCTTTTCTTCTACTTTCTTTTCTTTCTCTTCCTGCTTTGGCTTGCCGTATAAATCCATTCCTTCCAATGAATCCAACCCAAACCTTCCTAATCCGGATAACAATCCTCCCATATTGCAAACCTCCAATATCTTATGCTCTTTTTGCTGCTACTCAATTTTTGGGCAGTACATAGGAACTTTTCAACGATACAATCCTATTAAACACAAGCGCATCCTTTTTCGAATCCTTGCAATCCACACAAAAATATCCCTGGCGCACGAACTGGAAACTATCGAATGCCTTTGCATCTGCCAGCGCCGGCTCCAGATAGCATTCCTTCAAAACCGTCAACGAATCAGGATTCAGATTCAAAGATCCGTCTTCATTATATACGCCTTTCTCTTCATCAATAATATTCTCATATAACCTGACTTCCGCCTTTACTGCCTGAGCAGCAGGAACCCAATGGATCGTCCCCTTTACTTTCCTGCCCGTAAAGCCCGTTCCGCATTTCGTTTCCGGATCATACGTGCAATGCACCTCCAGAATATTTCCTTCCTCATCCTTTACGCAGCCTGTACATGTAACAAAATATGCGTTCATCAAACGTACCTCGTTGCCGGGATACAAACGGAAATATTTTTTCGGAGGCTCCTCCATAAAATCTTCCCTGTCAATATATAATTCCCTTCCAAACGGCACTTCCCGCGTTCCCATGGCTTCATTTTCCATATTATTAGCGACCGTCAGCATCTCCGTCTGCCCTTCCGGGTAATTATCGATAATCAGTTTCACCGGATCCAACGCTGCCATCATCCGGGGCTTTTTCAGTTTCAGGTCTTCCCGGATACAGTATTCCAGCATGGCGTAATCTACCGATGAATTGCTTTTGGACACGCCGCACAGATCCACGAACATTTTGATGGATTCCGGCGTAAATCCTCTTCTCCTGAGAGCCGCCACGGATACCAGTCTCGGGTCATCCCAGCCGTCCACCACGCCCTCTTCCACCAGTTTTTTAATATATCTCTTCCCTGTCACCACATTCGTCAAGTACATTTTCGCAAATTCGATCTGCCTCGGCGGATTGGGATATTCCAGTTCCCTTACCACCCAGTCATAAAGCGGCCTGTGGTCTTCGAATTCCAATGTGCAGATAGAATGGGTAATCCCTTCAATCGCATCCTCGATCGGATGGGCAAAATCATACATCGGATAAATGCACCACTTATCCCCCGTATTATGATGTGTCATATGGGCCACCCGGTAAATAATGGGGTCGCGCATATTAATATTGGGCGATTTCATGTCGATCTTAGCCCGCAGCACCTTTTCCCCGTCCTTATATACCCCATTTTTCATTTCTTCGAATAATTTCAGGTTTTCTTCAACGCTTCTTTCCCTGTTCGGATCTTCCTTGCCCGGCTCCGTCAAAGTTCCCCTGTATTCCCTCATCTGTTCCGCCGTCAAATCCGACACATATGCCTTGCCTTTCTCGATCAGCTTCACAGCGCCTTCATACATTTGTTCAAAATAATCGGAAGCAAAAAACAGGCGGTCTTCCCAATCCGCCCCCAGCCAGGCAATATCTTCCTTAATAGACTCTACGTATTCCGTCTTCTCTTTCGTCGGATTCGTATCATCAAAACGCATATTAAACTGTCCGTGGTATTGTTGTGCCAGACCATAATTCAGCAATATGCTTTTCGCATGACCAATATGCAGATATCCATTCGGCTCCGGCGGAAATCTGGTATGCACCCTGTCATAAACGCCCTCTGCCAGATCCTTGTCGATCATCTGCTCTATAAAATTTCTGGAAACAGTCTCCTTTTCCCCTTCCTGCCGTATATTCTCCGTTTTTACACTTTCACCCATAGCACTCTCCCGCCGCAGTCTGCTGACATTCGGCGCGGAATTACCTCCTCATATCAAAAATTATAAAAATGAATATTCAGTCAATAATAATTATATTATCATAAATGGACCAATTAATAAAGGTTAAATTTTAAAAAAAGACAGCCATCGGATACCTTCCAATGGCTGTTACACGTCCTTTTGTTGTATACAGTTGCTATTCCTTCGGTTGATTCCGTCTTTTTTCTTCCGTCCAAAACAAGACATTACCGGACTTTCTTATTCATCCACGCTGTAATTCGGTGCTTCCTTTGTAATATGGATATCATGAGGATGGCTTTCCTTTAAAGATGCGGCGGAGATCTTCATAAATCTGCCATTTTGCTTCAATTCCTCGATCGTCCTTGTGCCGCAGTAGCCCATGCCGGAGCGGAGGCCGCCCATTAACTGGAACACGGTATCCTCTACCGTCCCCTTGTAAGCGACGCGCCCTTCCACACCTTCCGGAACGAGTTTTTTTGCATCTGACTGGAAATAACGATCCTTACTTCCGTTTTCCATAGCCGCGATGGAACCCATGCCGCGGTAAACCTTATACTTTCTTCCCTGATACAATTCAAAAGTTCCGGGACTCTCATCGCAGCCGGCAAACATACTTCCCATCATGCATACGTTGCCGCCAGCGGCAATGGCCTTTGTCATATCGCCGGAATATTTGATACCGCCGTCCGCGATGATTGGAATGCCGTATTCCTTTGCCGCCGCATAGGCATCCATAATCGCCGTGATCTGCGGTACACCGATTCCTGCCACTACACGGGTCGTACAGATAGATCCGGGGCCAATACCTACTTTTACAGCATCCGCTCCCGCTTCGATCAACGCCTTTGTTCCTTCCCCGGTCGCCACATTGCCGGCAATCACCTGCACATCAGGATATTTTTCCTTGATCATGCGTACACAGTGGAGTACATTTCCAGAATGCCCGTGAGCAGAATCCAGCACGATCACATCTACTTTTGCATCTACCAAAGCGCCTACCCGATCCAGCACATTCGCCGTAATGCCAACGCCGGCCCCGCAGAGCAGCCTTCCCTGTTCGTCCTTGGCGGAAAGAGGATATTTGATCGTTTTTTCTATATCTTTTATCGTAATCAATCCTGCCAGATTATAATTTTCATCTACAATAGGAAGTTTTTCTTTTCTCGCCTTTGCCAGAATCTGTTTCGCTTCCTCCAGCGTGATTCCTTCCCTCGCCGTAATCAGGCCTTCCGAAGTCATGGATTCCTTTATTTTTTTTGTAAAATCCGTCTCGAATTTCAAATCGCGGTTAGTAATGATGCCCACCAGTCTGCGTCCTTCGGTAATCGGCACGCCTGAGATGCGGAACTTCGCCATCAGAGCATCCGCATCCTTTAAAGTATGTTCAGGAGTCAGGGAAAACGGGTCGGTGATTACGCCGTTTTCCGAACGTTTCACCTTATCCACCTCTTCCGCCTGTGCCTCGATCGACATATTCTTATGGATGATACCGATGCCTCCCTGCCGCGCCATAGCGATCGCCATCCTGTGTTCGGTTACGGTATCCATTCCTGCGCTCATCATCGGAATGTTTAATTTGATTTTTTTTGTCAGCCACGTCGTCAAATCCACCTGATTCGGAATCACTTCCGAATAACTCGGCACAAGCAGCACATCGTCAAAAGTAATTCCTTCGCCAATTATCTGACCCATCTTCTTATCCTCCTGTCCTTATTTCCTTTGATACGATAAACAAATAGTGATGTAAGTTTGAAAAAGTTTATCAAACTTACATCACTATGTCAATCCGTAAATACTTTTCTCGGCGCAATATTTTTAATCGCCTTTACCATATCCATGCTCGGTTCCAAAATAACCCTGACACCTCCGTCGTAATACATGGCATACCTCATATCCGGCTGATTTTCCACGCCGGAGCTGTAATCTACCGTTTTTACCGTCCTGTTCTTATATTCATCCAAACGCCATGATTTGATGGGCGCAAGAATTTCCATGCTTTCGATCTCATATTTATTCACTGTTTTTCTCTTTGTCTTTGCCATAACTTTATCGATGGTGATTTCCTTATCCAAATAAAGGTATTCATATTCCAGATCTGTATTCATTAAAATAAAATAGGATGCCGCCGCCATGAGAAGACCAACAATCATCGCCGGCCACAGGATAAAGCCCGCTAGTATAAACACAACCGCCATCGATAACGTCAGCATTCTGAGAAATACCATTCCCGTACTCGTCTTTTTCTTTATCAGGCATTCCACATATGTTTCACTCATCATATTGATCCAATCCTCCATGCCGGAACGCTCCTGCCGGATGCTGCGCTCCTTTTCTTATCATCATATTATAAAATCTTCAAACTTTCAAGGGGTAACTCAGGGAAATCCATTTTGTCGGGCTTGACTGTAAGTAGTACACGGGACGAGGCAGAGGAAGGAAACGGAACGGGGGAGGAAAAAACCGGGAGGGAGAGGGCAAAGGAGGCGGGGGAAGCGGCAGCGGGCAGCGTTTTCGAAACTGCGTTGCGCAGAGAAATGAGATTTTCTTAATATTCCGTTCCAAAAACAGCAATTTGGTGACATGGATGTCACCAAAAGCGCGCAATGAGCCCGGATGGCGAATCGCGCGCGATTGCGTACGATTGATACTCTTTTACCGGAATATTTAGAAAATCCATTTCCCGAAGCAGCAGTTTCGAAAACGCTGCCCGCTGCCGCCTCCCCCGCCTTCTTTGCCCTCTTCCTCCCAGCATTGTGTTATCTTTACTTTTTGGCACGAAATTTTTTAACAGTACCGCATCAGTTATCGTTTCATCCTTATGACGAATTCTTCTGTTCCTTCTTCAAGTCTGCGGTCTTTGGTGATGGAAAAGCCGTGGGCGCGGTAAAAGCGGATGGCTGCATGGTTTTTTTCCAACACCATCAGATTTTTGGCATGGAGGCTTTCAATGGCATAGTCGATCAGGCTGGCTCCGATTCCCTGGTTCTGAAAAAAGAAATCCACATATAGTTCATGAATCCAGCCGTCTTCCACATGAAGCATTCCTTTGACAAATTCATCGTCGTATACCCAGATGCTTTCCAGCTTTTGTTTATTTTCCATATATTCCTGTGCCAAAGGAAGCACCTGGATCTCGCCGAAGGAAACTTTATCATTCTGAAAAATAGACCGGTAATTCATCCTTTTTGTAAAAACCAAAATTTCCGCCAGCCTTGATACATCCTTTATGGTCGATTTTCTTATGCAGTTCCCGCCAAACCTGTTGGATACTGTCCTCTCATACATCAACTAATCCCTCCTAATATCATCCTTTACTACCTTAGCATTTGTCATTCCCGTTATTCGATGTTATAATATTTTATAATGAATTTCACATATGTACAACACCTATGGAATGAATGGAGGAACAATGACGCTTGAAAATAAATTAGGGATTAGCAATTCGGCAGAACTCGCAAGAGAAGAAGAACAAATAAGCAAAAAAAAGGCGCTCGAATTATTTGAAAGCGGATATTTAGATGCGTTGAAAGCCGGAACCTATCGGACGCTCGCCCAGATTCATGAATATCTTTTTGAAGATATTTACAGCTTTGCAGGAAAGTTAAGGGAAGTGAATCTTGCCAAAGGAAATTTTCGTTTTGTTCCTGTGATATATCTCACTGCAGCTTTAGAACATATCGAAAAAATGCCTCAATCCACCTTTGACGAAATTATTGAAAAGTATGTGGAAATGAATGTGGCCCATCCCTTCCGGGAAGGCAACGGGCGCAGTACCCGAATCTGGCTGGATCATATGTTGAGAAAAGAGTTGCACACCGTCATAAACTGGCAGCTTGTGGATAAAAACGATTACCTTCTGGCAATGGAACGCAGTCCCGTAAAAGATACCGAAATAAAATATTTGTTAAGAAAAGCACTGACTGACCGAACGGAAGACAGGAATCTTTATATGAAAGGAATTGACTATAGTTATTATTACGAAGGGTATGCCGTTTACCGAATGGAGGATCTATCATGGCAATGAGAGATGAAGTAAAAGAACAACAACAAAAGCTGAAAGGAAAAAGTGTCCGTAAAAAGCTGGAATATTTCTGGGACTATTACAAGGTACACACGATCGTTGTTTTATTCGCAGCCTTTGCTATCGGCATTTTTATTAAAGATATGATGGCCAGCAAGGACGACGCTTTTTCCGCCCTTGTTCTCAATTCCTACGGCTATGAGCAACAGGCTGATTTTCAGGAAGACTTCGCCGCCTATGCGGGAATCGACACGAAAACTTATAACTGCCAGATCGATGCTGCTTCCACGCTTTCCCTGGATGCCATGACGCAGCTCGACCTGGCATTCTCACAGCGGCTGGCCGGAATGGTGCAGACTAACGCCCTGGACGCTTTTGTCAGCGACGCAGAAATATTCAGACATTATGCGGAAGGCATGATGTTCCAGGATCTGCGCCTGGAATTGAGCGCGGAAGAATATGAAAAATATGAGCCTTATTTTTATTATGTGGATGCGGTCTTTATCGAAGAAAAAAATCGGGCACAGGAAGAAGATCCCTATTCCGATTCCCCACAGGAAACCGCCGCTGATCCCACCGATCCTTCCGCCATGAAAGACCCGGTGCCGGTTGGCATCTATCTGCCGGATTCGGCAAAACTCGCGCAGTGGAACTGCTATACGAATACCGAAGAGGCACCGGTATTCGGCTTTGTATTCAGCGGCAAACACCCGGATACCGCCCATTTGTTTCTCGCTTATCTTACAGAGTAAAAAATTGCTGTTTTAAAAAGGATTCCGGCCTATAGCAAATGGCATTCCATCCATTTTGTCATTTCCTCACCCTCTGCCAGCGTCCGGCCTCCTTTCCTGTCTCCACAATTTTTTCATAACAGGCACCAAAAAACATTTGGTAACTTTTGCAAAAATAACTTTTATATGTACCGGAAACCGGATCATAGTCCCGGTACCGGTGGCAGTCACCGCGGCACAGACGATAATAAGCGCAGTTTCCACATTCCTCCGCCACCTTGTATGACCGTTCCTCAAAGCCGCTTTCCCGGTACCGTTCCTCAATCGTCTCCATCCTGTCTTCATTCAGGTTTCCAAGCCGGTATTGATCCAAAACATAAAAATCACAGGGAAAAACACTTCCATCCGCTTCTACCACATTCTGCAGCCCGCAGTTCCCCCTCTGGCTGCATGACTCCGCCCTATATCCCATGGCAAGCGCAATATAGTTTTCAAACTGCCGGATAAAAGGCTGCTTTCGCTTCTTCACATCTTCATACCAGAGCCGGAAAAGCCGGATCAAAAATTCCCCATAAGCTTCCGGCGTCAGAGCATACCCTCTTTTCCCATGCGCTTCTCCCAGAGGATCGAGACAGGCGATGTACTGCTGGTACTTCCACCCCCTGCTCCGGTAGTCCTCATAAATCTTCCCAATGCTATCTGCAACCATAGGAGTCACCACTGTTACAATATTATAATCCACCCCGTAAACATCCATCAGCCCGGCCGCATGCTTCGCTTTTTCGTAAGTTCCCTCTCCCAATCGATCCCGCCGGAACGCATCATGGGTTTCACGGATGCCGTCTATCGATAATCCCACCAGAAAATTATTTTTTTTCAAAAACCGGCACCAGCTTTCATCTATCAGGCATCCGTTCGTCTGCAACGCATTTGTCACCATGATTCCGTTTTTATTATATTGTTTTTGCCAGGCAACCGCTTCTTCAAAAAAATCCAATCCTCTTAAAGTCGGCTCCCCGCCCTGATAGGCATAGCTGATCGCCCCCTTTGCGCGGGGCAGCGTCTTACGTATCACATTTTTCAGCGTCCGGCTGCTCATCAGGCCGTAACATTCCTGTTGCCTTTTCTCTGCTTCGTCGCGGTAAAAGCAATAATAACATGCCATGTTGCACGTGCTGGAAACTGGCTTGATTAGAATGCTTGTTCCTTTCATATCTTCCTCTCTTCAGGAGATTGCAAAGTAATAGGTTGTGAAAAGATTCTGCCAATATATTCCCTGAAAATCTAACTGTGCCGGGCATTCCACCAAGACCACAGAAAATATTCGAATAAAACTCCTCTTCTTTTCCGTGGTCTTGGTTCCATGGCACAAAAAAGATTTTCATAAAATATATTGGCAGAATCTTCCGCAAATTTATTGATTACGCCATCCCCTGTTTGCTCGTTTTTCTTTATTTATGTCTCATTTATGTCTCACAGATAATCCCTGGGCCATAAGGAGCCAGTGATACCATAATATAAGGACAGGTACAATTATCCCCTGTATCCCGTGCAAATTCCCACATTTTCCCGCACATCTGCTCCACCACCTCTTCATATGCCTTCTCTTTTATCAGATTGCGCATTTCCAGTGGATCCTTTTCCAAATCATACAATTCATCATAGTCAAAGCCATTGAACACATATTTCCATTTGCGGTTCCAAACCGCCCGCTGTATGCCGTAAAGTTCGTTCCCATTGGTCTGTGTGTGCATCTCCGTTCTCCAGCCTTGCAGTTCCTTCCCGAACAGAGCGTCCGCAAAAGATCTTCCGGCAAATGAGATCTCCGTCTCCACGCCGGCCAGTTCCAAAATAGTCGGGGCAAAATCGGAAAGGGAAATAAAATCGCTGACAACTTTATGCCCCCGTATCGCTCCGCCCCCTACGGCCCCGCATATATGATAAGCCTCCCGGAAACAAGGCAGTCCTTTTGTCCAAAGGCCGTGGCTTCCCAGATAATCACCATGGTCCGTCAGGTAAAACACATACGTATCTTCATAGATTCCTTTTTCTTTTATCGATTGCAGCAGTTTGCCGAATAAAGCATCCTCATAGGAAACAAATGCCAGATAACGCTTCGTGCATTCGATCTGTTCCTCTTCCGTCAAATCAAACCGGTCCCTCGTCCGCCGGTACAGCGCCGGCTTATCTTCCATCCTGTCGCCGAAGCTCTCCGGCAGCGTTATCTCCACATCCTTATACATATCTATATATTCCTGCGGCGGACAATAGGGATCATGGGGGCCTGTTGTTCCCACATAAAGAAAAAACGGTTCTTCCTCCTCATATCCCGCGATCAGTTTGCATGCCTCTTCCACCGTTGTCGTATCCCCGTAGGGATTTTCGCTGAACCCGAATTGATAATAATAAGGATAACCCTTTCTGGCAATCTGGCCAAATTCCTTTTTGATGCCGGCAACATCAATCCCCTCTTTTTTGTTATATACTTCCTTCCAGTCCATCACACGGGGAATATTCTCGGGCACAAACCGCCCATAATTGGATATGTATTCATGCAGGACTTTTTCAAACCCGCGTTCCATGGGTCCCTCATAGGCGCTCACATGCCATTTCCCCGAAAAAAAATTGCGGTATCCCTTCTCCCGCAGCAGCTCCGGGAACATAGTTACGCCGTCATATACCCCCCTGGAAATCGCATTATCGATCTCTACATTATGCCAGACGCCATGCTGGGAGGGATACAATCCGGTAAAAAAAGTCGCTCTCGAAGGACAGCAATGGGGAGATGGGCAAAAGGCCTCTTCCAGTACTACCGCCGACCGGCAAAACTCCTCGATATTCGGCGTCAGCGCCATATGATCCGGCCGTATGGTATCCCCATTTTGCTGATCCGTCATAAATACAACGATATTTGGTCTCTTTTTCACATCATCACCACCATCTAATCAATTCCGTTACTTCGTTTCTTATCTCCACAAACCGCTCATCCGCCACGTCCCTTGGCCTGGGCAGATCACAGGAAATAATTTTCTTAACCTTTGTCGGTTTATTCGTTAATACCATAATCCTTTCCCCCAGATAGACCGCTTCTTCCACATTATGCGTAATAAAAATTACCGTTGTTCCTGTTTTCTGCCAAAGCTTGACCAGCTCGTCCTCCAGGCGGAACCGCAAATCCAGATCCAGCTGCCCATAAGGTTCATCCATAAGCAGCAGTTCCGGATATGTGGCAAAGGCTCTCGCTATGACCGTCCTCTGCAGCATACTGATGGATAATTGTTTCGGATAATAATTTCTGTATTCCGTAAGCCCTACCAGTTCCAACATTTCTTCCGTGCGTTCCTTTTTCATTCCGGCCGACATTCTTTTTACGCCTAACCCGAACTGGATATTCTGTTCAACGGTCAGCCATTCCATTGCCGAACTCTCCTGTAAAATATAAGAAATATTATTTTTCTTGCAGTTGATCGGCGCTCCATCCACCAGAATTTCACCGTTTGTTATGTCATACAGTTTTGTCAGGCAGTTTAAAAAAGTAGTTTTCCCACAGCCTGTCGGTCCTACGATGCAAAGAAACTCGCCTTCCATCACATCAAACGATATATCATCCAGCACCAACAGCTCGCCAAACCTTTTCGTCAGATTTTTGGCCTGCACCTTTCTTTTTCCCTGTTCCATCGTTTCCCCCATTTCTGTGCGGCTTTATTGCGCAAAGCCATCCTGGCTTTCAAGTTTGTGGATGCCGCGCAGACACAAACTTGGGATTGAAAATTTTTAATTTTCAATCTTATCTCTTTCTGTTCAACATTGCACTGATTTCCTTGCGCAGACTTAAAAATTCCGGGTCTACGTAACTCCTTGGCCTCGGAAGGTCAATTTTTATATCCTTCAGTACCGTCGAAGGGCAATCCGTCATTATAATGATACGATCTGCTAGATAAATTGCCTCTTCCACATTATTCGTCACAAAAACTACCGTCCGCTTTTCCGTGCTGCTGATCCGTATTACTTCATCCTGCATCAAATATCTCGTCTGGGCATCCAGCGCGCCAAACGGCTCGTCCATCAGCATCACATCCGGTTTTGTACAATAAGCCCTGGCAATACCCACCCTTTGTTTCATACCGCCTGAAATCTGGACCGGATAAGCCTTTTCAAACCCGTTCAGCCCCACCAGATCGATATATTTCCTCGCCTCCTCCCGCCGCATTCTGCTATCCATGCCGCGGACTTTCATGCTGTATTCCACATTTTGCATTACCGTAAGCCATGGGAATAAGAGGATATCCTGAAAAACCACCGCCCGATCCGGTCCCGGCCCGGATACCGTTTCTCCCATTTTTAATACTTCTCCGTCCGTAGCTTCCTCCAATCCGGCAATAATATTGAGCAGCGTCGTCTTCCCGCACTGACCGGGACCGAAAATAACTACAAATTCATTTTTATCTACATGAAAATTCACGTTTTTCAGTACTTCATTTTTTTCCCCTTCTTCATTGATAAACAGCTTTCGGACATTTTTTACCTCAATCATTGAACTCATCTACTTACCTCGTACATTCCATGCGCACAGCCTTCTTTCCGCCGCCCTGATCAGAAGCGCCAACAAAAGCCCGATCATGCCTATTACAACAATTCCTGCAAATATTTGAACCATATTCATCGAACTCTGTCCGGCTAAAATAATCCATCCTACGCCCTCCGAGGAACGAACCATCTCCGCCGCAAGAACCGCCGCCCATGCAGATCCAACGGCCACCTGCAGGCCGTTAAAAATCTGGGGAACCGCACAGGGCAGCACTACATGGACAAACAACTGCTTTTCCTTCGTCCCAAGCATCCTTGCCACTCCCAGAAGTTCCGGGCTGACCGCTTTTACCCCATCCATCACGTTCGTCATAATGATCATTACCGCCGTAATAAAGATAATAAAGTATTTCGATTTTTCCCCGATTCCAAACCATAAAATAGCAAGCGGTATCCACGCCAGTGATGGGATGGAACGCAGAAGCAGGTAAAAAGGCCTGATCACCGCCTCCCCCACTTTAAACCAGGAAGCGGCAAATCCCAGAAGAATGCCAACAATACAAGCCAGCACATACCCTATCAATACCCGGGAAAGACTCCACAGGATATGTTCCCAAAGCAATTTCTTCCCAATCGGCGCCACAAAGCCGGCAGCAATGAATTTTAACACTTCCACAGGATCCGGCATTAACCTGCCCAGTTCCTCATTGCGGGAACCCAGGTACCAGATAAGAAATAAAGTGACAAGGCTGATAATCGTCCACACTGATTTTCTCAAACTTTCTCTCTTTTTCATTTACGGTTTCCTTTCACAAAAACTCTTTCTGCCATTTCCAGCGCCATTGTCAAAAAAGCTCCTATCAACCCTATCGTCAGCATTCCCACAATCACCAGATCCGGGCGTCCTAAGCTCCGCGCCACCTGGATCATATAACCGAGGCCGCTCTGGCTGGCCAGCAGTTCCGCGGCAACGATTCCCAGCCATGCCATGCTCAGCGACACCTTCAATCCGGTAAACAGATATGGCAGAGAGGACGGCAGCGCCACTTTGAACAGAATTTCCAGCCTTCCCGCCCCAAAAATCTGTGCCACCCATATCTGTACCTCATTCGTTTGCTTGATTCCTGAATATATATTCACCACGGTACCGACAAAAACATTAACGAATATGATCGCCGCTTTCGCTTTCAAGCCAATCCCCAGCCATACCGTGACCACCGGTATCCATGCCACCCCCGGTATGGTACGCAGAAAATCAAAAACCGGGCGTACCATATCGTCTACCGGCTGATACCAGGCCATCAGCACCCCTGAGGGAATACCTGCCGCCACCCCGATGATATAACCGATCAGGACTACTTTCAAACTGGCTCCGATATGGCCGAACAAGGTATTTCCATCAGGCGTCTTCGTCGATAACTTTTCCACAAAAGACTGGGCTACTTTTACAGGGCCGGGCAGCATTCCCTTCCTGAATACCTGGAATACATCGGAAAGAAGATACCACACAACCAAAAATAAAATAATAGTTCCAACGCTGATCAAATAATACTTAAATTCCTTTTTCCTCATTTTCCCTGCGCTTCCTTAATTAACTGAATTGCATCCGTAATAACTTTCGTATCGATATTCGTTTCCAGCGCCTGATAAACGCTCTCATCCATGGCTCCTGCACCCACATAACATTTTACTAATTCTTTCATCCATACGCCGGTTTCCTTTTCAAAGATATTGTCCATATCGTTATATGTATTCCAGCCGCATTCATCCGCCACGTCTTTTTCCGTGAAATCCGTCCTTCCGTGATCCGTATAGAATTTCGTTACCATTTCTTCCTCATATGTCTGGTCAGCATTCAAATATCCGCAAGCTTCCAGCCAGGCCGCCATAAATTTTACGCACTCATCATAGGATTCCTTATAAAATTCTTCACCTACGATCATGCAGTCCTGCTGAGGATTCCCCTGCTGCTTTAAGCCTCCTACCAGTACATAGCCTTCTGCCAAAAGCTTCAGTCCCGCAGAAGGAGAACCGATGCATGCCAAATCCCCCTGGCCGGAAACAAAAGCCGTATAAACGTTGGACGTCTCCATATTTAAAAATTCCACATCTTCTATGCTGAGTCCGAATTTGGAAACATAATCAATCGCCATATAATGGGAAATGTTTCCGACGGTACCTAATACGGTTTTCCCTTTTACCGTATCCGTACTTCCGATCACTTCCGGATAGTCGCTCAAATTGCTGCCGGCTGCCACGATATCGCTGTCCGGCCTTGCGATGATCCAGGCGCCGTCCATTTCATATTCCACGTCCGCAATCAGCATCGCATTATAATTGGAGACTGCCGTCATCCCTCCGGCACCGATCGGTCCGATATCCCATTCTCCGGCACCCAATGCCTCCGACATGGAACCGCCGGAAGGAAAATCTACGACTTCCATGGAAAACCCATATTTCTCATCCAGCCCTTTATCCTGGATTACCTCTATCGGAACCCCCAGATAATAGGGCATTGTTCCCACACGTATCAATGATTTCTCTTTTTCCTTCCCGCTTCCGCATCCAGCCAAAGCCACGATTCCTAATGCCATAATTATAATTGCCGTTATTCGTTTTTTTAATTCTTTCATACCATACCTCCCATTGTTGACTCGTGTCAATGTTTGCCTAAAAAAAAGAAATATTTGGAAATGATATATGATATCTACCCTCCTCCCCGCATATATCATTTCCTCCTCAAGCTGGACTCCCTGAGAATCAGTTTCGGCTCTATCCAATAATCCTCTACTGTCCGGCCCTGTATTTTATCGATCAGCATAGAAATGATCGTCTGTCCCAATTTTTCTATATGTATGTCAATCGAAGTAATCGACGGATTTGCAAACATCGATTGATCCGTGTTGTCATAGCTGACAACCGCCACATCCCCGGGAACTCTTAAGCCTATTTCCTGCACTCCCTTCAATACTCCCACCGCCACCGCATCGTTGCTGCAAATAAAAGAATCCGGGCAGTTCTCCCTGCAAAACCTTGTCCGAACCGCTTCATAGGAATCCCTTGCGCTTAAGGTATCATAAAGCACCAAACTCTGCGACATAATGCCGGAAGCTTTTTGGAAGCATTTCGTCTTTTCATCGATCTGCGTCTCTTCCCGTCCGCTGGCCCCCGAAACATAGCAGACGCGGGAATACTGCTGTTCCTTCAGATGTTTCATAATATTTTCAAAGATCATGCTGTTATCGATCACGATTTTCGCCATATCCCCATCTTCAATATTCCAGTTAATGTCCTGGAGCATGACCATCGGCACCTGATTCTGCCTGATCGTATCGTACAATTCTTTTCTCATCCTTCCATTGGAAAAAAAGATGCCGCTCACCTGATAGGAACAGATTTCCTGAATGTACTTTTGGTCGCTGATCACATTGCTGAATAAAATGAAGTAGCCATGGTTATAGGCCGCCGTCGTGGCGCTGGAAATCAGCTGGGAATAAAATGGATTCCTGATTTCATTGCAAAGGAAGACCAACTGTTTGCTCTTTTTCTTTTTTAAGGACTGGGCTACCAGATTCGGATGGTAATGCAGCTTGTCAATAGCCGCCTGAATCCGCTCCCCCGCTTCCTTGCTCACATATCCGCTTTTATTTACATAATAAGAAACACTCGTTGGAGATACGCCGGCTTCTCTTGCAATGTCTTTTCTGGATACCATCCTTTTCTCTCCCCTTTCCTGTTCTCATTATATGATATATATTGACACGAGTCAATTATAGAAAAATTACAATATTTTTTAGTATTTTTTAGTACACTTAACGATCCAATCACCTGTATAGTAAAAACTGGAATCCAATTTCATAAAAGGCATGGCACCACCGAAGCCTTAGATTCCGCGCTCCGGCTGTGCCATGCCCTTTATGAAAATAGACTTCCGCAAGCTGCAGCTTTTTCACAGCTGCAGCTCCACAAATATTTTATAAATCGCACGGATCGCATTCTCAAAATCATCGTCGGACACGCCGATAATGATATTCAGCTCGCTGGAACCCTGGTCGATCATTCTTACGTTCACGTTGGCATGAGCCAGCGCAGAGAATATCCTGCCCGCCGTTCCCCTCGTTGACTTCATGCCCCGTCCTACTACCGCGATCAGCGCCAAATCCGATTCTATATCTATCGTATCCGGATCGGCCAACCTGTGGATCGCGGATACTACTTTCTGTTCTTTGTCGATAAATTCATCCTGGTGGACGAAAACCGTCATCGTGTCGATGCCGGAAGGAACATGTTCAAAGGAGATCCCATAGTCTTCAAAAGCCTGAAGAACCTTCCTGCCAAATCCTATTTCCGAATTCATCATATCTTTTTCAATATTTACCGAGCAAAAGCCCTTCTTTCCCGCAATTCCCGTAATCACATAATGGGACTTCTGGCAAGTGCTTTCCACAATCCATGTTCCCCTCGCTTCCGGGCAGTTTGTATTGCGGATATTGATCGGAATGCCTTCCCTCCTCACCGGAAAGATCGCATCTTCATGAAGTACGGCAGCCCCCATATAAGCCAGCTCCCTCAGCTCCCTGTAAGTAATGGTATCAATTCCCGGAGGATTATCTATGATTCTCGGATCGGCCAGCAAAAATCCCGACACATCGGTCCAGTTTTCATACACATCCGCTTTCACTGCCCTCGATACGATGGAACCCGTAATATCGGATCCGCCCCTGGAAAAAGTCTTGACCCGTCCGTCCTCGTATGCTCCGTAAAATCCGGGCACCACCGCCCGCTCCACATTTTTCAGACGCTCCGCCAGCACTCGGTTCGTTTTTTCCGAATCGAATTCTCCCTGTTCGTCAAAAAAAATCACCGTCGCCGCATCGATAAACTCATAGCCAAGATACGCCGCCATAATGATTCCATTCAAATATTCCCCCCGGGACGCCGCATAATCTTCCCCGGCTTTTTCCCTGAAATTTTTCCCGATCATCTGAAACTCGCCGTCCAGCGACAGATCCAGATGCAAACCATCTATAATTTCTTTGTAACGCTCTTCAATATCCCGCAATCCGTCCTGAAAATCCCCGTCCGCTTCCGCCGTAGCATAACAGGCATAAAGCATATCCGTCACCTTCGTATCCTTATCATGCCGTTTACCCGGCGCGGAAGGAACCACATAGCGCCTTTCCTCATCGCTGCGGATAATTTCCCCGGCCTTCATGAACTGCTCTGCGCTGGCCAGGGAACTCCCTCCAAATTTGACTACTTTTTTCATAATATTTTCTCCGTTCTGCCTTTTTTAATTTTATATGATCAAGGTTCCAAAAGGTGCCCGATCAACCGATATCCCTGCTCCTCATAATTTCCGCTTTTTTTTGCGTTCTCCTCATTATAATCCCAGTCCACAGCAAGAGGCGCAGTGCTGTCGTACAGCATATAGGGCACGCTGTCCGCCGTATGGGTGCGCACACGTATGGGCGTGGGATGATCCGGCAGTACCAGCAGACGGTAATCCACCTGTCTGTTGTCCAGGCATTCGGTCAGGGGTTTCAACACCCTTTCATCCAGATATTCGATAGCCTGTACTTTTTTCTCCACACTTCCCTGATGTCCCATTTCATCGGGAGCCTCTATATGAATATAGACAAAATCATAACCGTCTTCCAGCAAAGCTTTCAAAGCTGCCTGTACTTTCCCTTCATAGTTGGTATGTAAGCCGCCGTTCGCTCCTTCTACCTGGCAGACGCCCATACCCGCTCCTGTGGCGATTCCCTTCAGCAAATCCACGGCAGAAACCATCATTCCCTTTTTTCCCGTTTTTTCCTCAAAAGAATCCAGTTTCGGTTTCGTACCCGCTCCCCAGAACCAGCAGCAGTTGGCAGGATTTAACCCCTTCCTCTTCCTCTCCTGATTGATCGGATGATTCACCAGTATATTATAACTGCGTTTCATCATTTCCCGCAAGACTTTATCTTCCGGCAGATGCTGCCCAATCGTCTGTCCGAGTACATCATGGGGAGGCGTCAGTTCCACGACTTTTCCCCTGTCCCAGACAAGACAATGCCGATAACTCGTTCCCGTATAAAAGCGATAGACTTCCGTCTCCAGCTCTTTTCTCACGGCCTCCAGCAATACCGCGCAGTCCTCCGTACTGATTTCGCCGGAACTATGGTCAATAATTCTTTTTTCTTCAAAAACAGCTTCCTCTTCCGAAATCGTAACGATATTACAGCGCAGCGCAATATCCGTCTCCTTCATCGCTACCCCGATGCTGAGCGCTTCCAATGGGGAACGCCCTGAATAATAGATCGAGGGATCATAGCCGAGTACCGCCAGATTCGCCGTATCGGAACCGGGTTTCATTCCTTCCGGTATCGTATGCACCATTCCGATCTGTGACATTTTACCCAACCTGTCCATCGCGGGCGTCTTTGCAAAAGCGAGAGGAGTTCTGCCTCCAAGGCTTTCGATCGGCTCATCCGCCATCCCGTCCCCAAGTACAATAATATATTTCATTCCCATATCTTTCCTCCGCATGAGAAGAACGCCGCATTTCAGGCGTTCTTCGGTGTGAGAAGACTTGCGAAGCAAGTCTAGAGTTTCTCCGCGAAGCAGCCTTTGCTGCGAGTGGTTAGAAACTCTTCTCACACTACTAACCTTCCAGTCTTATTCTATTCAAAATACAACCCAGTCTTTCCGCTTTTTCATTGAATTCTTTTTCGCTCATCTCTTCCGTGATAAACGCATACTCATCTTTCACATCCGCCACGACTACCCGGATCAGTCCGAAAATATCTACCGCTTCTTTTTCCAGCCCGGCTTTTGTACGGACAAAAAACCGATGCCTGATATTATCCACATTTGTCTGCTTTACATCTTCGTCATCCCAGAAGCACATGATCGTCTTGCCGATATGCCTTGCGCAGTCCACCACATCCGATACAACAGCGCTCGCCGTCGGGAGTTTGCCCGCACCGCGCCCGTAATACATGGAGTCCCCCAGCATATTGCCATGGACAAATACCGCATTGAATACTCCGGTGACGCTGTACAGGGGATGGCTCATTGGAATCATAAACGGCGCAACCATAGCATAAAAACTGCCGTCCTCACATTCCCGGCTCATAGCTAAGAGCTTAATAGAACGATCCAGAGCCCGCGCATATATAAAATCTTCCGTCGTGATCTTTGTAATTCCCTCCGTATAGATATCTTCGTATTTCACATTTTTTCCTGTCATCAGAGAGGAAAGAATCGCGATCTTGCGGCAAGCGTCGTAACCTTCTACATCCGCTTCCGGATTTCTCTCGGCATAGCCCTTTTCCTGGGCTTCTTTCAGCACTTCCTCAAAGCCCGCACCTTCCGATGCCATTTTGGAAAGAATATAATTCGTCGTGCCATTGAGAATTCCTGTGATCCCATCGATTTTTTCCGCCGTCAGGGAATAATTGATCGGACGAATAATCGGAATTCCTCCGCCCACGCTGGCCTCAAACAAATAATTGCATTTGTGTTCCTTCGCCAGACGAATCAGCTCCGGCCCATGGTTCGCCACCAGTTCCTTATTGGAAGTGCAAACGCTTTTCCCCAACAGGATCGCCCTCTTGGAAAATTCATAAGCCGGATGGATTCCTCCCATCGTTTCACAAATCACCTGTACTTCCGGGTCGTTCATGATCAGTTCCACGTCATGCACTACCTTGTCCTCATACGGATCGCCCGGAAAGTCCCGCAGATCAAGAATATATTTAATATTCAGATTTTCCCCTGATTTTTTATTAATCTCTTCCTTATTTTTTTCAATAACCTCTACTACACCGCTGCCTACCGTCCCATACCCTAATACCGCTACATTTATCATTTTTTCCTCATTTCTGCGCCGCTTTGTCTAATGTTGATAAAATAAAACAAGCCTGAGAATGCGGCGCCACCCCCAAACCACACTACCTCCGTGCGTGAGACTTAGTGCTTCTCAACGAAATGCCCTCTGGCATGAGCTCTAGAAGTCCTTCCCACACTAACCTCCAATCCGTGCGGAGACTTAGTACTTCTTAGCGAAACAGCCTTTGCTGTGAGCTCTAGAAGTACTTCTCACACTAATCTTTGGCCAAAACCTTCACATAATGCACGCCTTCCTGCCGCTCCAAAACTTCCAGCATCCGCGACATATCCCCCGTCGCCGGCAGCACCTGGACGCTGACACTGAGCGATGCGATCCCATTAATCGGAATGCTCTGATGAATCGTCAATATATTGGCTCTGAAATCCGCGATCACTTTAAGCACATCCGAAAGAAGCCCCGGCTCATCGTTGATTTGCAGCGTCAGCGTAATCGTCGTTCCCTGGGAACTGTCATGAAACGGAAAAATATCGTCCTTATATTTATAAAAAGAACTGCGGCTTATCCCCAACCGCTCCGTCGCCTCATGGATGCTTGCCGCCCTGCCTGTCTCCAAAAGCCTTTTGGCCTCCACTACTTTTAAAAGCACCTCAGGTACCGCTTTTTTCTTTACAACAAAATAACTGCTTGTGGTATCCATATCATACACCTGTACTTCCTCATATAACGCCGGTCAAATCTCCGCTGTAGCCAACGGTCATCTGAACCCCGCGGCATCCGCCGGCATACTCCAGTACGATACTGTATCTCCTTAGCGTACATCTGTATGCCACCGGAAGATATTTTATCACATCGGCTCGCATATAGCAACTAAAAAATAATAAAAAGGAGGATGGCTGAATGCCATTTCCTCCTGGATCAATTAGAGGTATGCTGCTTCCGTTACAAAATGCCCTTGACAGTCCGCACCTGCACAGGAATTGATCATCGCCTCCACTTATTCGCTTAATTGCTCTACCAATGCATACTGGCCGGATTCAATCAACTTATTACAATATTTTTGTTTGACCTCTTCGATAAATTCATTAATCGCATCCGGGTGATTTGCAAGAAACCACTTTATATGGTTTTGTATATACTCAATACGTATTTGTGCATCGTTTAAATCATTGGGAACTCTTTTCATCCGCTCGTCAATACTGTCAAATCCTGTGAATGGAGAACTTAGTCGCTCATTTGTCATTTTTATATATTCGGGATTATTATCTATTCCAATACCATTTCTGCCTGTCTGCTGACATACTCTCAAAAGCGTACCGCTGCCTAAAAACGGATCCAATATAGTATCTTCTTCATCGGAAGATGCCAAGATCATTCTCTCATATAAGGCTTCTGGCTTTTGAGTCGGGTGTTTTTGGCGGTTTTTATTACAATAATGCATATGAGAAAATTCCCATACATTTCCAGGATTCGCTCCCCGCATATTATTGACTGACCTGTAAAATTTTTGGGGGATACGAATGTCATCCAAATTAAAAACAAATTTTGTAGGATGTTTTGTAAATAGCAAAATATCATCGTGCCGTGGGGAAAAGCCTTTTGTCTTTCCTATACCTTGTGTATAAAACCATGTAATCCAGGAGTTGAAATACATGCCTATTTCCTGTTCCAATATTGAATAGATGTAGGAAATGTACTTCATTCCCATAAACACATAAAGAGAACCATTGTCACTCAAGACTCTATATGCCTCTTTTAGCCATTGTCTGGAAAATTCAAGATATTCATCAAACTCAAGATTATCCTGGTTAGTTCCATAGTTTTTATTTAAGTTGTAAGGAGGATCGGTAACAATTAAATTGATACTCTTATCCGGCAATTTCCGAAGCTCTTCAACCGCATCTCCACAAATTGCAATTAATTTTTTATCCATTTATTTTTCTTCGCCTCTCTATAAAAATCATCCATACTCCTTCGAGAACTGTGTAAATATTTTTGATCAAGAAGCTGGCACATTTCCCATGTTGTACGATACTGATATGTCACATAGTGAATGTCCTTGATTTGAATTTGCCCTGTTCCCAGTGCTGGGTTATAACTAATATCTGAATCGCTTATAAACTTTAGATCATATGCATGATAACCAACTATTTCCATGATTCCATCGACAAGTCCAGTTGTTTTGTTTCTTTCAGAATATACCTGATGTTTAATGGATAGGATAATAAACATAAAATCCGGATCTGTTACATATGCCGTTCTAATTCTGGCGAAAGATGTAATATTGGGCCCCTTACCGCTATTAGGTATATCATCAGCCGTTGCTTTCACATCCACATTGCCCGTAAGGACCCGCCCAGATTTTTTAAACTGCAAAATTATATCCGCCATACCGAGACGTTCCTGTGCTTCGACGTTAATCAGGTCATATTCGTTATCGTAATTATCTCTGATACCGGCAAATACTTCACCTGCCCATGCTTCAATCATAGGGCCGGCAATCTTATTGATATTTTCCAAAGGGAGACCAGACACCAGATTAGTGTTAATTATAATTTTATCATCACCTATATATTTACGATTATCAAGAATACCTGTAATTTGGCTGATGACAAAATCAGAATCTTCTCTATATGTATCAGATTCCACAGGAATTTTGAAAATCATATCTTCATATTTCATAAGTTCTTCCTCCTGATTTACACTTGCTTTCATTCTATCACAAACTTATAAAGGAAGAAACAGCCATTTCCTCTGCTTACGGAATCAATTTTTCAATTCCACTATCCTACCCAAACCATGCAGAGCATTATTGATAAATACATACCTGGCTCCATCTTTATTTCCCACAAAAAAGGGATGGAATTAATCCATCCCCACGGCTTTCCGAAGCTCCTTCTTGATCTCCTCCGCAACATCCTGGTTCCCCGCCTGTATTTTCAACTCCCCTTCGGAAGTCTGGATCACAAGCCTCGATCCTGATCGGCCGATCCGTGAAATATCGCTGAACAAATAGCTCTCTGTCTCATAAGTGGGCAGAAGGATTCCCTTCATTCTTTCCCCGCTGAGCAGAAGCCTTTTTCCCGTGATCGCCAGAACCGTATGCCACATCATCTGCCATTCATTCTTCGAATATTCTTCCCCCGCCGCTGAAAAAACCACGGACTCGCCTTCTTCCAGATTTTTCTCCACTTCCGCAAATGCGGTCCGGTAATTCTTTTTATCCGCCGCTCTGTATTTCTGCGCAAAACGTAGCATTTCCTGTGCATCCCTCATCTTGACACCTCCTGCATTCTTTGACAACAACTCGATTTCTTTTTGTGTAAGAAGGGCATTCTGGCGGTTACAGGCAAAACCGGCCAATTCCAGTATCACGCCGAGCGCCGCGAAGATTCCGGTCAGCAGACCATCCACCCCGTCAGGAAATAAAACGGACAGGATTCCGAACTGCGATTGCCCGAGAGCCAGAAGCAGACAAACCAGCCCCGCCCCGAAATAACCCCCGAGTTTTTTCGCCTTGTTCTGTTTCTCCCGGCCTGACCAGGCAAGAAGCACATTCATGCTGCCAAGGACTTCCGTATTCGCCTCTTTTTCCATCCGTTTTCCATTTAAAAGTTCCGAAACGGTTACATCCAATTCTCCGGCGATATCCCATAAAAGAGAGAAGTCCGGCATGCTCCGGCCATTTTCCCATCTGGAAACACTGCGGTTGCTGACCCCCAGCCGCTCCGCGAGCTGCTCCTGTGTCAGTTTTTTTTCTTTCCGCAAAAGGGCGATCCACTTTCCGATCCGCTCCTGATCCATTCCAATACCCTCCATATTTCAAGAACCTCTCGCAACGAATTCTTCGTACATAAAATTCGTTACAAAAACCTTATCACGGCGGCGTCAGAATGAACAGGACACAAAGTGAGAATACCGGATATACAGGTTTTTTATTATTATATCATTCTACAGTATTCAAAATGCCGATAAATACAGGGACATTTGTTTCATTTTCCACAATGGCATATACAAAAGGGCTATTCAAATATACATAATATATCTCCATCTCCGGCGGCTCTGACGCTGCCGCCGCACACCCTTCCACCGTCGCCGCTACCGCTTCCGTTCCAAGTTCCCCTACGGAAATACAAGTTTTGTGAACCACTTTGCTGATATAAATATTTTTGTCAGGAAAAGCCCCCATCCCTCTGAAATCCGCCTTTTGCCAGTCAAAGGCATCGCTCATGCCGAGATCTGACAGAATGCCGCCCAGATCCGCTTCATATTCCGCCTCAAATTTTGGCAGACTGGTTTCCACGACCACTTCCGTCCTGGCTTCCGAAAGCAGCTTCCGAAAATGCTCCCCGTCTATAGACTCCATATATTCTTCCGGGCTCATTCCTTCCTTTGGCTTTATCGCGACGAAGCAGAAGCCTTCCTTATAAGGTTTCACAAAACCAACCGCATTCTCATCTTCAATATATGTGCTTTCCGTCTTACACATATAAAAAACTTTTTCTTTTTCTCCCCCGGCATTGGTAAAGCTCCCTTCATTTACCTCATATTCCTTATAGGCCCACATCCACTCCGCATCAAAAACAACGGTATTGACAAGGTACATCACCGCGTCTTCCCCGATCTCATCCAGAATATTCGTTACCTTTCCCCCTGTTTTTTCCTCCGCCCATGCGTTTATGTTTCCCAGCGCTTCCTCGCGGAAGGGGATCTGATAAATATCCGCATCATAATAAAAAGCATTTTTTTCCAAAAAATCTTTTTTCAATACAAGCTGCTCATCATCCCGGAACCACATGGAATTAGCTACGTTCAGCCTGGTTTCTTCCATATTCGAAAATCCATTCGTCCACGCTTTCAGGTTCCTGTTCCACCCATCCACATCCTGGTTTTTCCCAAAAACGGAAAGCATCTGATCCAGCGTATCCCCCCCAGCGCCATTCGCAGTTATCGCCATGGCTGTCATGACCGATAGCGGGGATACCATCACATTATCTCCATCTTTTCCCTTCCTATCCCCCTTCAGCAGTTCGATGGCGAAATCCGCCGCATCCGCATAAAAGATTTCTTCCGGCTCTTCTGCCATTTCCTCTTCCCGGTTATCCTGCTCTCCCATTCTTTCCTCCCTCGTTTCGCGCATCAAGTCTTCCGCCATACTTTCGCCTCGCGCCTCTTCCTCTCCCGCCGTCTTTTTTCCGCACCCGCAGCACAACAGGCAAAAAACTGCCACCCAAAGAACCGCCCTTCCTTTCATATACCTTTCTCCTTTCTTCCGATTCGAAAATTCCTTTCGCCCCGCCTCCGTTTATCTTCTTCTATCCGCCTTTTTATACTCCTGGATCCTCTCTTCAATCGATGTATAATCCCGCTCAAACAATTCTTCACAAAGCTGGGTCTGCAAGACGCTCTCCGGCACTTTTTCCAATATTTTGCCCGCCACGAACATCTTGCTCTTTTCTTTATATTTGGGAAGTCCGTTCAGTTCCTGTATATGGGCCAGCTCCGGCCTCCATAAAATACTTATCTTTTTCTTCCAGTTCATTCCCGGGTTCCTGCAAGGCTTGCGCAGGACATAGAAATCCACGCCGCTTTCCGTCCGCTCTGCCGTGATGATCCCCCACCATCCCGGCACATGTTCCTCCACATGCAGACCGTGGCTGGCCCCGACCGCCACATAATTATAATCATAATAAATATTATAATCTTTGATCTGTCGTTCCAGCCTCGCGTATGTATCCGCATCGCTTTTGATCTCAATGCCATATAATGCGTCAGGCGTCACCATAACAACGTCAGCCCTGGATTTCCCCATCGTTTTCTCTTCCAATATCCTGACCTTCCCGTAGGTTTCTTCCAGAAAATCGAATAAAGGTTCCCTGATATCCTTGTCACGCAATCCATGTTTCATCTGTTTTCCTTTGCCATAAGCCCCAACATACTTTTTACCCGCCCAATTCCATCAGGATTTCCCGCATCCTTACCCGCATGAAAAATATGGCCGTCTTGTTTTTTTCTATTATACAACATTTATCCGGCACACAAAACAGTCTTATGACAAATTCCCATCATTCATTTCAACCGGCAATCCGCCGCAGAACAGTGCAATCGCCAGCACCACTACTCCTGCCGCCGCCAGTATGAGATAAACGGCATGGCCCAACCTGTCAAAAAGGATACCGTAAACAGCATGACCCAGCGGCTGGGCGCACATGGAAATTGCCACCGCATAGGACATCACCTTGCCGATCAGATGATTCGGCGTTTTTTGCTGGATATAAGACAGGGCGAAAACAGAAAAAACGGACGCAGAAATCTGAATGCCGCAAAATCCGGTCAGATTCACCGCATATCTTGCCATGTTTCCGAATGGGAGCAGAAATGCCGCCCCGGATAGAAGAAAACACAAGCCAACCGGAGCAATCCCCCCGCCGAACCTGTTTCCCCCCTGTTTTCCTGCCAATACGCCAGCCATGATACCGCCGAGGATCGCCGCCAATCCCATAAAGCTTTCCGCAATGCCATACATGCCGGCGCTCATTCCAAGAATATTGCGGACAATAAAGGGCAGTCCCACGATGACTGCTCCTGAAACAAGAAAATTCATCGCCGTTGCCAGAAGAAGCATTTTTAAAATATCCGGCTGCTTCTTACCGATAAAGCGCATGCTCTCTTTAAAATCCTCCCGCACGATCGTTCCTATCTTTTCTTTTTTCTCCGGTCCGTGATACTCCAGCCTGATAAAACATTCCAATCCAGCCGTCAGGAAAAAGCAAATCGTCGTCAAAAACATGACCGGCCCGATCCCGACCGCCGTATACAAAGCGCTTCCGAGAACAGGCGCGGTCAAAGATGCAACAGCGGCCACCTGGTTTACCGCGGCATTCCCCTTTACAATATTATCCCCCGTCTGCATCTGCGGAACACATGCCTGTACCGTGGGCGACTCAAATGCGCCCAGAACCGACAGAACCACAAGCAATGTCCCGACGGCCGCAACATCCATATGATATACAGCGGCGCTGCGGAACAGCAAAGCGGCAGCCAGAACGGAGATCCCGGACAGCAAATCCAGCGCTACCATGATATTCCTCCGATTGGCTCTGTCCGCGAGAATGCCCCCCAGTGGAGCCAGCACAATAGCCGGAACAGTCGCCAACGCCAAAATGCCCGCAAAAACTGCGGCGGAACCCGTTACCTCCAGCACATACATGGAAAGGGCGAATTTCAGTATAAAATTCCCGAACAAAGAACTGACCTGCCCCAAAATAAGCATCATAAAATTTCTGGAAAACAATTTTTCTTTCATTTACTCTCTCCTTTTCATACATTCCGAACGAATGTATATTCTTAAAAAATAACCACCGGATCCATCGTATTTCCGGTGGCTTTAGTTCTTACTCCGTTTTTTCTGCCAAATAGCCTTCTTTCACCACATTTACAATTTTATTTATAACCTCTTCGTCAAATAATGGCAATCCCGCGGCATGATACATCTCACTCACGAGTTCGAGTTTGCGCTTTATTTCTCCGCCGTTCGCCGGATAAATGGAAGGCATGATCCATATGTCCAGCAGAGGAAGCAGCTCCGCTAATTCCTTCGCATATTGGGTTGTGATGGAACCGTCCCTGTTCCCCTCCTCGATCAATTCCTGAAAAATAGGGCTGAGGACGCGGCGGTTCGTCTCTATCGTTCCTGCCAGGATACGGGGATTTTTCATAATAGGAATCGCCTGTCTCGTTATCTCTACCCGTTCCCGATCAGACAAGTTCAGCAGCATAGCCGTCCTCATTTTCTGAAGTCCGTTCAAATCTTTGCGGTTTCTGATCTCTTCGAAAGGATTATGGTCAAAAAACATCTTATCCCCCAAAGCGTCCATAATATCCTCTTTGGACTTAAAATGATGGTAAACCGCTCCTTTGGTCAGTCCGTTCATCTCATCCACAATATCCTGGATGGTTGTATTATCATACCCTTTCTCCAAAAACAACTTTTGAGCCGCCCGCAGTATCTTTTCTACCGTTATCTCAGGATACTTATTCCGCGCCATATTTGATCCTTCTTCCTTTCTCTTTTCATTCGTCCGGTATGTATTATATAATATCACCGAAATTTGGGTATGTCAATCTCCTTTTTTCCTTACTATAGTGTCCTTATGTGAACACTATTACTATAATAATTTTCCATTGATAATTGAGGTAAAGATTCTTAAGTTTGTGTGTTCAGAAATGGAAGAAAAAATGATCCGATACGACCGATTATGGGAAACCATGAAAGAAAAAGACATTACTCAATACGATTTGTATACGTATCACAATATCAATCGCTCCCAAATTAACCGGCTTAGACATAATAAAAATGTAGAAGTGAACACGATCGACCGACTTTGTAATATTCTCCACTGCCGGGTAGAGGATATCATGGTACACTTCGACGATGATAACCTCTTTTGACATATTTCCGCTGGCAGTGGCGGGAAGCCGGCACATATCTTATCGTGCGGCTTCCCTTTTTTTTATCCGGTTCACAACAATAATATGTAAGTTGTGTTTATAATATAACACGTTCAGCGACGTATGGCAAGAGTAATTTTTTCCGCTGCCTGTAAAAGATTCTCCGCTGTCCATAGCGGACGTACCATCCCCTGGCCCGCCTGACCCGTATCATCCCCGCCAAGCCATATCCCCTGTACGCCGCATTCATAACATATCGACAAGTCTCTCAACCTGTCGCCGACCGCAAAGCTTTGTTCCATATCCAGATCCCATTCTTTCTGCGCCTCCCAGAACATGCCCGTCCCCGGCTTTCTGCACTCGCATTCCACCGCATACCGCTCTATTTTTCCCTGGGGATAATGGGGACAAAAATAAGTCTTTGCCACCCGTACTCCTTTTTGGGCGAGATCCCGGAGCATCCATTGGTTCAACTTGTCAAAGTCCTCTTCACTATAATATCCTCTGGCGATCCCCGACTGATTCGTCACAATAATAAGAAGATAACCAAGCTCTTCCAATATCCGCAGCGCTTCCACCGCCCCTTCCGTATAAATAAAATCTTCCCTGCGGTAAAGATATCCATGATCCACATTAATAGTACCGTCTCTGTCAAGAAAAACTGCTTTTTTCATTCAGTCTTTTTTTCACCTCCCGCCATTCCGGCATATACTGATCCATAATTGCCGTAAATTCCTTTCCATGATTCCCTATTTTCGTATGGGCCAATTCATGCAAAACCACATATTCCAAGCATTCCAATGGCTTTTCTACCAGCTGCACATTAAACCAAAGCCGCTTCTTCACCGTATTGCACGTTCCCCAGCGGGTTTTCATATATTTCGTATGCCAGGAATTGCAATGTAGTCCCGTTCTGGCTTCCCATACCGGGACAAGCCGCGCCGCCTCCGCCTTAAGCATAGCCCTGTACTGTTCTCTGATATACGCTTCCCTCTGTTCTTTCGTGCTTCCTCTTCGCATATACAACAAAGCATTGTCTCCGCAGAGAACAAAAGCATTTTTCCTTTCTTCCTCATGCAGAACAAGCGTATACTTTTTCCCCCAGATATAGAGGCTCTCTCCTGACCGGTAATGCTTCTCTTCAACCGGCGGCCGCTGTTCCATCCGCTTTTTCTGCCTGGCGATCCATTCCATTTTTTCTCTTACGAACGCCTCCATCATCTGGTCGGACACTCCGTAAGGCGCCGAAATTACTACTTTTCCATCCGGCGGCCGGACAGACAGATATAAATTTTTAATTTTCTTTTTCCGGACTTCTATGCGAATTCCCGAAACATAAATTTCTTTTCTTACTCCCGGCATCCGTTTCCCTCTTTCTGATATTTGTTCCATGCTATTTTCCTGAACCTGCACAGACATAAAACAGGCAATCCTTTCCACCGTAGTATAAAGGAATCTATTTGAATTATCAATTCTATACTTCGTATGTCATCAGAAAGTACTATTAAGTAATCGTTGTCAGGCACCTGAGTGACGATGGCACCTGAGTGACGATTGATTCTGAAGGAAAAAAATAGTATAATTTTATATATAACTTTAGAGTCATTCGAGTTACAATATAGAATCGGAAGGGAATGGATATGAACGCAAAATATGGGCTGACTCCCTATGAAACGAGGGAAATCCTGTTTTATAAAACCGACAGCGGCGAAGTTCGGATTGAAATCCTTTTATATCAAGAAAACCTGTGGCTGACACAGGCAAAGATGGCGGAATTATTTGAAGTCCAAAAATCGGCTATTTCAAAACATTTGAAAAACATCTTTGAATCCGGCGAGTTAGCAGAAGAATCAGTTGTTTCCAAAATGGAAACAACTGCGGCAGACGGTAAGCGATACAATACTAACTACTATAATCTGGATGCTATCATCGCTGTTGGATACCGTGTTAATTCTAAAAAAGCTACAATGTTCCGCATTTGGGCAAATCATCAAAATAAGAAAAACCACACCTGCGATTTTCCAGCATTCCAGACAGAAATCTTTTAGTAAAAATTATATATTGGGAGTAAAACCGTACTCGACGCATTAATCCGCCTCCACCAATTCGCATATAATATGCCCGATCATAATATGGCTTTCCTGGATCCTCGCCGTGGAACTGCCCGGAACGATAATTCCATAATCCACCGCCGATTTTATTTTTCCTCCGTCGTTTCCCAACAAAGCCGCCGTAACGGCCCCTAACTCTTTGGCTTTTTTTACCGCCCGATATACATTCTCGGAATTTCCGCTCGTACTGATGCCAAGAAGTACATCTTCCGGGTTCATCAGACCTTCCACCGCCCTTGAAAAAACCATCTCATAGCCATAATCATTAGCAACTGCCGTTATGGAAGCCATGTCGGCATTTAACGCGACCGCCGGCAGAGCGCGCCTCTCCTTCTGAAATCTGCCGGTCAATTCCCCCGCGATATGCAAGGCATCCGAAGCCGATCCTCCATTTCCGCAAAGCAGTATCTTACCGCCCTTTGCAAAAGATTCCCTGATCGCTTTTGCCGTTCCCCATATCCTCTCTATCGTCTCCGCATCCCTTAGCAGCAATTCCTTTGTCTTTATGCTTTCCCCTATTCTTTTCTCGATCGATATCTTCCAATTTTCTTTTTTCATTTTCAGTAAATTGCAAATCCTTTCTCCAGATACGATGTCACATAATCCTCCACGCCGGCCTTTATATCATAAAATTTTTTTGTATATCCAGCTTCCCTCAGCTTCGATATATCCGCCTTCGTATAATATTGGTACTTCCCTCGCAGCTGCATGGGCATATCGATATATTCCACGGCCGTTTCCATATGAAGCGCATGGAAAACCGCTTCGGCCAGTTCATAAAACGTATACCCCCCCCCCGGAGCCAACATTGAATATCCCATTGATTTCCCTATGTTCCATCATAAACATAACGACATCGCAAATATCCTTCACATAGATAAAATCCCTGGTCTGTCCTCCGTCCGGACAGCCCGGACGGTATGAGCGAAACAATCCCACGCTTCCCTTTTCCATGATCTGCCGATAGCCGTGGTAGGCCATACTCGCCATGGAACCTTTGCAATATTCGTTCGGCCCATACACATTAAAAAACTTGAACCCGACATGCTGAGGCGGAGCCTCCTGCTTTTCCGCCCAAAGGTCAAACGCCTGCTTGGAATAGCCGTAACCATTGCACGGTTCCAGCAAACGGATATCCATTTTATCGTCAAACCCAAGGCTTCCGTCTCCATAAGTGGCAGCGCTGCTGGCATACAAAAAAGGAATCTGTTTATCCGTGCAGTAACGCCAAAGCATTTTCGAATATTCCACATTATTGCTCCACAGATAATCGAAATCCCTCTCCGTGGTGGATGAACATGCCCCCATATGAATAACAGCGGTAATTCCTTCGTATTCCCCTCTCTCCAGCCTTTCCCGGAACTGATCTTTATGTACATATTCCCTGTACCTTTTATTCCTTATATTGATCCACTTCTCCGTATCCCCGATATGATCCACAACAATAATATCCTCTGTCCCCGCATCATTCAGCGCTCTCAGTATGCAGCTTCCTATAAATCCCGCTCCCCCCGTAACCACAATACTCATTCCTTGTTTCCGCTCCTTATCTTCTCAATCATCCCCGTTGTCGATTTCCCATTTACGAAAGGCATTACGATAACCGTCCCGCCTCTTTGTTTTACTCCATCCGCCCCAACAATTTCCGATATTTGGTAATCTCCTCCTTTTACGAGAATATCAGGAGCGATTTCACGGATTAGTTTCTCAGGCGTATCTTCCCCAAACGGAATCACATAATCCACAAATTCCAGGGAAGCCAGCACGGCTATCCGATCTTCCAAAGGATTCACCGGACGCCCGGCTCCTTTTAAACGATACACCGATGCATCGCTGTTTACGCCCACCGCTAAGAGATCCCCGAGAGCCGCCGCCTTTTTCAAATAATCCACATGCCCCGCATGGAGGATATCAAAGCATCCATTGGTAAATACGATCTTCTTTCCGTTCTTTTTTTCCTCTTCCAGCGCTTTCAGCCCATCCTTCGTATAATAATCCAGGCTTTTTATCTTCTCTCCTGCAAACTTGCTTGTTTCTGCAGTATTTTCTACTCCCGGCACTTCCTGCGGATAGACGACGCTCGCGCCAATCCGCGATACCTGGATACCCGCCGCATGATTGGCCACTTCTACTGCCCTCCGAATATCCGTTCCTCTGGCATGTTCCAAAACAAGATAGGCGATCGACGTATCCCCCGCCCCGGTCACATCATAAACTTCCCGTGCCGCGCTTTCCACCCGTTTTACAAGCCCGCTCCGATCCACAAGCGCCATTCCTTCCGCTCCAAGCGTCGTCAGGACATACCGGCATCCCGCAGATGCGCACAGAAAAACCGACGCCTTTATCATCTCCTCTTCCGATTCCACCGGCATATTGGTCAAACGCCCCAATTCCTCACGGTTCGGCTTCATCAAAAAAGCGCCTTCATATTTTTTATAAGAGCCTTGCTTTACATCCACGAAAACAGGAATATGGCTTTCCCTGGCCAAAGCAATCAGATACCTGCTTATTTCTTCCGTCAGAAAGCCCTTCTTATAATCCGATAACAGAAAAATACAATAATCGTCAATCCGCTCCTTTAATTCCTCCAGTTTTTTCCGCACTTTTTCCCATGGAATATCATAATCGTCCTCCGTATCCACTCTTAAAATCTGCTGGTGGTTCTGACCGATATAGCGCAGCTTGGAAGTAGTGACCCGCTCCTCATCCCTGAGAACAAAGTCAGTGTCGATCCCCGCTTTCTCCATGCCCCGTAAGAGCGTCTCCCCATAGCTGTCGCAGCCCGTCACGGATAATACGCCCGTCCGCACTCCTGCCGCCGCAATATTAGCCGCCACATTGGCCGCCCCTCCCAATACATTCCTCACGGTCTCCTTTTCCCGGAGCAATATGGGAACCGGCGCTTCGGGCGAAATGCGTCCTACCTTTCCGGATGAATAAATGTCCAGCATTACATCCCCCGCAACCAATACTTTCTTTTTCACACGATTTGAATACTTCCCCATCTTTTCCGCCTCTGTTCCTTTACAAAGAAATTTTACTTTTTAAAAACGCTCTCACGCTCTTCGGAATCACCCTTCGCCCCAGCGCCTTTGCCCTCATCGGGACAATCAGGGTACAATAATCGCGAAGCCAGTTTTTGTGATTCTTTCGCTTCCATTTTTTGCTCAGAATCATCTCCTTTTTTCGGATGATCATATCTATTTGCGCACAAACCATATCTTCGTAGTGCAATGTCTGATCAATGCGCTGATCGCAGTCAAAACGGTAATTTTTCAAGTTTTCCCTTATTTCTATTACCTCGATCCACCGGGAAAATCCATCCAGGAACTCTCTCACCGCCACATTAGCCGGCAGACCGCTTTTTTCCTCCACCGTAAAAGAATATTTATGATCGACATTATTAATAGAAGGCCAAATACCTTTTTCATAATATTTCTCATGCGGCACACAGATATAAAGGATCCCTCCTTTCCTGCATATGCGCAGCCAGTTGGTAAATGCCGTCTTCAAATCCCTCATATGCTCCAGGCAATGGGAGGAATATACAAAATCAAAGCTTTCATCTCTTACCTTATGCATATACTGGGCATCCCCATCCTGAAAATCCCACAACCGCACCGTTCCTTCTATTCCCTCAGGCAGTTTCAGGCAGTCCGTCCCCCCGCCTATATCGATTCCGTTTCCATGCAAATAATTGGCAAAGTCACCGTTTGCTATCCTATCTTCGTAATTTTTTGCAGTCTCCCTCATAATGCAGTATCTCCTTCGCACGCTTTATCCCTAATGACCAAATGTCCCGAAATCCCAATCCCAGTTCCTTATTTACCATCCCCGGCCATTTCCTGAAATTATAAACTCCTTCCGATATCATCGAAATCATGATGATTCCCCATATCCCCCAATGAAAAAAATACATCGCCGCCGTATATCCTGCCACACTGCAAAAACCGGACAAAAGATAACTTTTCCAATAAATGACCCTATTCGTGCAGGAAAGATAAGCGCCGTAACAATCCCGAAAAATCAGCATAAACTGATAGACGGCATATCCTCCGATGATATACCTGTTCAGCGCCGCTTCCGGTTTGATCCACCGTACCGCCAAAACTCCTATCCATTCCAGCGCTATCACTCCCGCCGCATATACCGTTGTCAGGGCAAACACGCAGAACGCCTGTGTTTCCCTGCTCAGCTTCCTGTCGCCCGTAATATATGCGCCCTGCAGAACCGCCGTATGCGCGTTGCAAATGGATTTTGCGATTTTAGCAACCGTATCGACCAGTTGTAAAGTCAGGGAATACACGGCAGTTTCTTCCAGCGTCAAAAAGCAGGAACAGGACAGTGTACTCGCCTGGGTGGCAAGATATACCGAAAGCGATACCATGCCGTCCCTCCACGCGTTATACCAGACTATGGAAAAGCATTCGCCAATCTCCCCCCATGATATTCCCATCCCTTTGCTTTTCTTCAAAGATTCCTTTACCCTGTCTGCCCGGAAAAAAGCCCTTCTGCTCAACAGGCGCAGACATCCCCCGTGGATCAGATACGCCGCCGCCGCGCCGGCGATCCCCATGCCCGCCCGCATCAGCAGGAACATGACGACCAAACGGACAATCCCCGAAACAACTAAAATCTGGTTATATTTTTTTATATATCCGATGCCGATCAGATAAGACGAATAATAGCCATAATACAAATTCATAAATATCGCCGCCAGAAACAATGTCCAACCCATCCATATCCGGTCAGTCATAATATCCGCCGCCACCTTTTTAATATGCAGCGTTCCGAAAACAAGCAAAAAGGCAACCGCCAAAACAGAAATCAATAAATAAATATACTTGCTTGTAATCAGAATCTTTTTCAACAGATAATCATCCGGGCCGCCGTTCAAAACAGCGTCTTTATTCTTCCCTGTTTTTGCCAGTTTTCCGGCCCCGTTCCAGCAATACGCTATATTTCGGGCAAAAGCCGGAGTAAATCCGAAAGTGAACAGGCCGGCGATACCTGACAAGCTTCCCATCACATACCAAAGCCCAAGGACATTCTGCTCCAAATAAACAAGCAGCATGGGCAGCATCAGGAAACCCATGCCCATATTGAATACCGTTCCCATGTAATTCCACAAGATATCCCCGCCGTCCGCCTTTTTCACCCTACCGCTCATTTTGCCGCTCCATTTTCTCCGCATAATACATCAACGGCAAATATAAAAAGCTGTAATTAACCCCTGATTCCACCAGGCCATGCAGCAAATATAAAAAGAAAAACACGCCGAGATATACATATTTCCTGCCCTGTTTCCGCAGTCTGCCGGCAGCAAGGAATATCAGTACAAGAAGCAGCAGGAACACCGCATATCCATAATGGTAAATCGTTTCCACGCATATGTTGTGGCAATTCCCTATCAATTTCCACTTATCGATTCCTTCCGGCAGACTTTGGTATTTTACGGCAGAAGAGCCATAGCCCAGCAAAGGGTGGGAGAGTGATCTGCCTAAAAAATATTCCCACAGCTTTGCCCTGCTCGTTATGCTGGAATATTTCCCATAAAATATCTTGTTAATAAGATTTTCCATCAAGGGCCACCGGGATACGAATATGGACAGCCACAGGAGGAGAAAACCAATGAGCAAGTAGGACAAATCCATTATTTTCAGCAGCATTTTCGAAGGGATACAGAAAAGGACGGCAAATACCCCGCCCCCGAGTACCCATAACATTGCCGCTCCCACCTGAAGCGTAAACGCATAAACAACCGCACTGGCCGCAGCAAGGATAAACAGCAGGCTCACCCGCTTTTTATCGAATGCGGCATCTATATAGGCTAAAAAGACCGCAAAAAAATAATTATTTGCCATCCCGTTATCGCTGCCCCAGAAAAAATAATGCCCGTAAGACTGGCCTCCAACCGCAAGAATAAATATCGTACTTACAAGGCTCATAAGAACGAAGTAGCACATAAAGCCATGAAACAAGCTCCTTCTTATGTCCTCTTCCTGCATCAACATCTTTCTCATACCAAAATACATGAGCATGAAATAAAACGCATTTTTCCCCGTTTCTATGGCAACTTCCGTATTTCTTACCCCGGATGCCAGCACCAGCGCCCCGATCGCCAACACCAGCCCGTCATACCGGTTCCATTTGGTCTTCCCCACTTCTTCGCAGCGACACAAAACTGAATGAAAAATGCCGTATTTCAGGCATTTTTCGGCGTGAGACTTAGAACTTCTTCGCGAAGCAGCCTTTGCTGCGAGTGTTAGAAGTTCTTCCCACGCTATCCACCATATTCCTGCCAGCTTTATTCCGTAACAGGCATACTTGACTGCCTGTACCCCGCTCCAGTATGCCGGCCGGAAATAAGCAAAAGCCCACAGGAACATAAAGACAAAAGCTGCTTTCTGTCTGGTGTTGCTGCTGGTCAACGTCTCTTTCATTCCTTCCTCTCTTTCTGCCACTCTTCCCACTTCCGGCGCAGCTTCCGCTTCACCTGTTCCGCCTCTATCGCACTCAGGCAGTAAAAAGGCCCTCCCGCGCATACGCTGCGTCTGCAGCGTTCATCCGGCCATTTGATGTTATTCCTTCCGCCCGCTTCAGAATTAATCCTGCACCCTGCGCATAATGGTTTTTCCCTGCTCCATATCCCTTCCGGTATGCGATCCGAACAGACCGTTTCGTCCAGTTCGTATGGCTGGCATTTCCCGACATCCTTATGGCTCATTACATACAAAGACGGAATTCCCAGGGCGGCAGCGATATGGATCGTACCCGTATCGTTTCCGAATACAAACCGGCTTCCGGCAATGACCGCTGCCAGATCATTGAATCCTGTTTTCCCCGTCAGATTTACCAGCCTTCCCTCCTCTTTGCAAGCCCTCTCCAACTCTTCTCCGATCCCGGCCTCCCCTTTTGCACCCGCTAATACTACCCCCAATCCCATCTCTTTATTGATCATTCGAATCACTTCCGCAAACTTATAGACCTCCCACCTTCTGGCATCTTCCTTGGCTCCCGGCACAATCACGCAGAATTCACCCAGCTCCCTGCACGCATCCCTGACCCCCGGATCCCCTATTGCCCCCGCCTCTATTCTTCCGATTTTTGAATGGTAATCCCTTATTCCCATTTCCCGCAGCAAATTCCGATAACTGGTCAACCACATCTCATTCCACTTTCCGCGCATTACCACATGATTTCCCGCCCTTCCGCATATGTAACGATATATTCTGCTGCCCGAAAGCCTGTCCTCCGGATCCTGTACAATATACTGGTTTTTACTTTCTACGCATGCAGACAATAGTATTCCATAAATATTATAAAAAGGTACCGCTACCACTTCCGCTTTCAAAGTATTCAGATACTGATAGGCCTGCCGGAACCCGCCGATCCCGAAACGGTACTCCTTGATCCCATACCGTTCATCCAAAGCAATATATTCCTCCACGCGGCAGTTTCCAAATGCTTTATAGTAAGCCAGATTTTCCCTGTTCCCTGCCACACGTACGCGATATCCCCTCTCTTCCGCATAATATTTGCACAATGCCCTCAAACAGTCTAAGAAAAGTGCGCTGTCCCCTAAATGATGTACATTAATAACCAACACTTCCCTTGAAAATTTTTTCTTTTTCCATCCCCCTGTTTTCCTTATCCATATCCTGTAAATGCAAAAAAAATATACCGCCAGTTTATGGACAAGATGATATACCTTGTCCCATTTCATCGCTCTCTCTCCCTTATCCATTCCACAAACTCGCGGACGGCTCCGCAGCCTCCTTTTTTTCCCGAAATAAACTGGCACTCCTTCTTCACCGCGTCCACCGCATCGCCCGGACATCCGCACACGGCCGCCTCTTTCATCAGTTCAAGATCCGGTATATCGTCTCCCATGCATGCCACATTTTCATATCCCACGCCCAGTTCCGGCAAAATATCGTCCAATACTTTCTTTTTATCCGCAACACCTTGGAAAACCCGGCAAATGCCCAGTTCCAGACATCTTTTCCCTACGATTTCCGATTTTCTTCCAGTTATCACTAACGGCTCTATCCCCATCTTTGGCAGAAGAACCGCCAGGGCATACCCGTCTTTTACGTCAAAAGCTTTTACCGCCTCCCCTTCCGGCCCGATATAGATTTTCCCATCGGTCAGCGTTCCATCCACATCCAGAACAAGCAGCTTAATCTTTTTTTTCATTCCGTCCCCGCTCCTTCCTCATAACAGGACGGCGTCAGAAAATGAATTTTCATTTCTTTGTAATATCCTGCAAGAATGTTTTTTACTCCCAGGTTCTTATATTCGCCGTTCAGTTCCCGGTCCAGGCCGGAGCGGTAAAAATTTTTTCTTCCGTCCATAAATCCGTCAAACCCCGCCGTTTCCACCGTTCCGATCCCGATATCCTTCAATAAATGCAACAACATCAACACACTGTCGTCATTAAATTCCCCGCCATGATATGCCAAACGCCCGTATCTTACCATACGGCTGTTTTTGCTTGCGCTTTTTTGCAGATTGGAAGTCGCTATGATTTCTTCCTTCTTCCGCTTCATCACTTCCGTTTCATACCTCTTCACATTTGTAAAGAACACAAAATCCGCGCACAGAAAATCAGGTATAAAATTCACCGCCACAACGACCCGTTCTCCGCCGGCCGCCAGTTCTTGCAATTCCGCCTTTTTCTGTAAAACGGACGCCCCCGGGGCAACGATCAATACCGTTTTCTTCTCCCACCGTTTTTTCAATTCCTCCAGTTCTTTCCCGTCCGCAACTTCCACATCCATATATTTCCTGTACAGCCCCTCAATATAACTTTCATGGAATGTTTCCGCCTCAGCCTTATCCACCTGCCGCAGTATGTTCTGGATATCGCTTGTTTTCAGCTTCCATTTATTCATCAGATATTCGGCATAAGTACGGTGCAGCCGGTTCTGCGCGGACAAGGCATAGGGTATGGAGTAGCCCCACGGTATCTTCCGCCTGGTCGGAATAATATAATCGTCGATAGCATCGTAGGCCGATTCCAGCCCGTATTCCGCCCCGTAGCAGCTGTTTAAATGTTCCATGATCTGTTCCGAACAAAGGTTGCCAGGAGCCCTCCCCATACCGAGCAGGGAACAGTCAATGACGATATCCCTTAAGGGGTTTCTTATTTCCAGAAAATGCTGTGCCAGCGAATAAGCCAGCCCCAGATTTTCATGCAGATGCAGCCCTAACACAATATCTTTGGAAAGATTATTTTCCACCAGATAATACCGGGCGGACAAATCATTGATCCGCATTGTCCCAAAAGTATCCACCATGGAAAAACCGTAAGGGCGGCAGCGATTGATCTGCTCTATGATTTCGATATATTCTTTGTCCGAATACACATTGCAGTTCACGGGATTCATAAAACAACGATAGCCTTTTTCCTGCAATTTTTTCATCGTCTCCATCGCCCAGCCCAGCCGGTTCCTTTTAAATGACAGGCGGATATACTCTACCGTGCCATCATAAGGTTCCAACCCGTCCAAATCGATATAATCCGCCATCAGCGATATCTTTGAATTTCCCATGTGTTCCGGCAGCAGTTTTTTTATATCTGCTATCCGCAAATACCTGGCACTGTCGGAGCCGCAATATTTTTCCCATAAAAAACCAGCCTCTATAATATCCACCCCGGCATCCGCCAGTTTCCGTATCACATACCGTATCACATGCTCTCCGAACTGGCCCTCATTCAAATGTCCTCCGTCGCGCAACGTACAATCAAGTAAACGTATCCGGTTCATAGCCATACCCTCTTATGTTTCCTCTTTTCATTTCCCCGTAAAGAGCCTCCGCCAGTAAAAAATCTTCCGGTTCATTAATATCAACTGCCTCTGTCCGCTCCACGCTGTAAAGATACGGCTTTTCCCCGGTCCGCTTTTTCACCCTTTCAAAAGTTTCCCTCGTAAATACAAAGACGCCGTTCGTTTCTTTATATATCCCCTCCAAATCCTGGGTTCTGAGAGAACGGGAACCGTCGAAATTCAAAGGCTGGCCGGATTTCCAGAGGAAATCCCTCACGGGAGTGACCGTAAAAGCCGCGTCATATTCACCGCTTTTCACAATTTCCACACATTTTTCCAATGTCTCACGCCTTAAAAATGGACTTGTCACATGAGTCAGGACAACGATATCCGGAGCCGTCCTTTCTATAAAAGCCTCTATGATCTCGTTGCACCGGGTCGTATCGGCATCCAGCTCCTCCCCTCTTTCCAAATATCCGATTGCCGGCGGAAGATAGTTTTTTATGGACGCATCGCTGCAAAAGCAATATTTCTCATCGATACCCTCCGCTTCCGCCAAAGTTCGGAAGATCAATTCGCATAAAGGCGTTCCGTCCGCAAACTTTTTCAAATTTTTTCCCGGTATTCTCTGGTTTCTTAATTTGACCGGTACATAAGCTACTATTTTCATCCCTTACCCCATTTCCGCACAGCTTTTTTCATTCATTATATGTTCTATCGCTTCTATGACCTGATCCGCCGTAATATCAGACAGGCACCGGCAGGGTCCTCCCTCCCGGATCGCCCTTTTGCATGCCGGATTGCCTTCCCCTTTTTTCCTATGTTTTTCCCTACAGTTTACGCAATCATATTGTTTTTTGCTGAATACGGCGCAGGGAAGCTTTTCTTTTCCCGTTTTTTCTTCCACTTCGTATGGAAAAAATCTGCGATACTGCCATTTTCCTACGACTACAACGGAGGGCGTTCCTACGGATGCGGCAATATGTACGCCGGCAGAATCATTTCCCACATACAAAACCGCCCCCCGGATCATCCCCGCCCATTCTTCCATGGAAGTCTTTCCGATATGGCACTCCACCCCTTCGCAGTCTATGAGCCTCTTCAGTTGCCCACACAAAAAACGTTCCTTTTCTCCGCCGCACAGGCAGACTGTCCACCGGTACTTCTTTCTGATAAACCGGATGACTTCTGCAAAATTGGCAATGTCCCATATCTTCTCCGGCGTGCTTGCCCCCAGGCCGATGACGCAATATTCTTTTCTTTCTTTCTCATTTTCCTTTCCCAAAGACATATGGGAAATCCTGGCCGGCACTTTATTCCCCCCGTATTTTCCGATCAGCCCTGCATACCGTTTCAGTTCCATAGTTCCCATGGCATCCTGAACCCGGACGTTATAAGCATGCCGGTAAAAATATCTCTGATACCAGCTTCCGTCTGACGCCTCCCCTTCATTTTCCCCGCAGATGATTTTTTCCTTTCCCGCTATATTAAACGCCAGTCTGTTCAGACACGGATTTTCTATCGGCAGGGCAAATATTTTTTCATAATACTTTCCCCTGAAACTGCCTACCAGACTCCGGTATTTATGGAACAGGTTTTCCGAATCGTCGATAAAGTCTTCCAGAAAATTTACTCCATATTCCTTATGAAAAAATTCGCATAAAACTTTTTTGCAGCACTTTCTGCACAGTATGGAAATCTTCCAGCCGTCCCTGACAGGAAAAATCTGCGGAAACATCTCCAGATAATCCGCAAAAAGCACGCCGTCCCCAATGATGCCGTTATAAATAATCAATATTTCTTTCGTTCCCTTTTTCTGATGTTCGGATTTTTCCGACCTGGGATAATACAAAAGGTGAAATGCCATGGCATATAAAATAATCGCCGCTTTATGAAGGAGCCTTTTCATTTGTCCCTCCATTTTCTATTTGCCGCAGGATTTCATCCAGATTCTTCCTTTCAAATACTTCCAGTTTCCCTCCCCTCGTCGCATTCATAATCTTTATCCCGTGCCGATCCGCATAGTCTTTATAGACCTGATAGCATCCGGTGGAAGCTTCAATATATGCCCAATTCAGACAATCTTTTTTGTTTTCCGCCCCTTCGAAGCGGTTTTTTACGCCCGGATTCAGAGTTTTGGAACCATCCCTGTTAATCTCCACGGAAAAGGTATGATCTATGCCCAGCAGATATATTTCCCTGAACCCCATATAAATCGCCATTTCCATAGCGGTACAGGTCACAGACAATGTATTGGAAACATACCGCGACACATCTTCCGCGACCGACTTTTGCCGGAAGTTTTCCTTTCTGACCACACAATTTTCTTTCATCACAAGGCGATGGACGCCATGCCGGGAATCCATATTTTTTATGCCTCCGGCATTGGCTATGAATTTGACGGAATCTTTCAGCCCCGCCATCGTTTCCGCTTCCATGCGGATAATCCTTTTATCTATAGACAGGTAATAATCGGGCCGCCAGTCCGTCTTATCGTACAGCGCATAAATCCGGTTGCTGGCAAAGCATATTTCGTTTTTTAACCTTTCCAGATCTTCCACCCGCAGACTCGGCCCGTTCCCTACAATAAAACAACGTCCTCCCAGACAGGAGTCTTTCAAACTCCTCACGAATGCTGAATCCTCCGTATACCGGTAAAAAAAAATCTCTGCCTTTTTTGACAGAAAATAAACAGGCATGGCAGCCGCCCTGATCCAATAGTTATGTTTCAGCTTTGAAATCACATTGATGCTTCCGATTCTTTTCATACTTCCGCTACCCTCCGTGCCGCATCTTCAAAATATGTCCCGCTTTCTCCCGCACCAGCCACAAACCGGGAATCCATATCTTTTTTTTAAGCGCGCTCTGCACATTGCATACCGACCAGCAGTTGATCCCGCACTCCCTGCAGCGACGCATCACTCCCCTGGCCTGATCCCCGTTCATGATCTCCTCCCAGGAAGAATTCACGAGGCTCCCCATTTCCCACGGTTTTGATGTCATATTGCAAGGCAGCACCGTTCCATATGCATCTATCACGAAGGAACTGCTTCCCGCATCACAATGGATCGGAAGCGGTTTTTGGTACAGATACCGTATGCTCATATCGTTAAAAAATGCCCTTGCCCAATCCTTTCTTCTCTTCGAATCGATTTGCAGCTCTACCAGGCTGCGCAGGGCATCTTCCAAATTTTTCAGATTATGTATCTCATTGTCATCTTTGCTGAAGTAAAAAGAATTATGTACGACGGAAACTCCAAAATCCACGCCAAGATCCACCGCTTTCCGATACAGAGGGATCATCTCTTTATAGTTGCTTTCCTGAAGGGTAAAGCTTATGCCAAGATCCTTTACTCCAATTTCCTTTAATTCCCTTATTGTTTCCATCGCTTTATCGTAAATAGGAATCCCTCTGATCTGGTCATGCATTTCCCGGCTTCCATCTATGCTGACCCGCATTGCCAGTTGGGGATAATTTCTGCACAATTCCGTTATTTGTTCCGTATAATAACCGTTTGTATTGATCATAACGCGCCCGGCCTTTTTTATAAGAATGCGCACAATATCTTCGATATCTTTTCGCAGAAACGGTTCTCCTCCTGTAATCTGTATAAATTTGGCCTCCGGCAGTTTTTCCATGACTTCCGGCCCCATCTCATCTTCCGGCCTGGTAGGATTTTCATGGGAATTGCACATCATGCACTTTGCGTTGCATCTCTGAGTAACAATCAGCGTAATATCATAATCATTATTTTTCATAGCCGTATTTTCCTTTTGTTCTTCTCTGCGCTATAAATGAACCGGTATCCTCTTTCCATCGCCGCCAGGCTATACTCTTCCGCGATACTGCTCCTGGCTTTTCCCCCATATCTTCCCTTTGCCTTCTGTATTTTTCGAAGCGCTTCCACGAAATCATCTTCCCCGTCCGCGACCAGCCCGTTCACCCCGTTCTCAATCAAATCCCTGTTTCCGGCAATATTGCTGACTATGCACTCCTTTTCCATATACATAGCCTCCAGCAAAGCCATCGGAAGCCCTTCCCACAAAGAGCAGGATAAATAGCAGTCATAATTTACCGATAGTTCTATTACCCGATCCCTGGAGACAAACCCTGTCACCGTAATGTTGGAACTGGTCAGATATTTGCGTTCCTCCCCGTCTCCAATCCACACAAACCGGATATCCGGGCACTTTTCCGCAATAGCATTAAATAATTTCGGATTTTTCTGGGGGCCGATCCTTCCTGCGGTATAAACCGTAAAACTATGCATCTTCCTGCCGGCCTTTTCAGCCGCCATGCCGATCCATGCGGTATCAATGCCGTTGTTGACGAAGATGGCATGTTTATCCAATTTTTTTGCATATTCCCATTCTCCCCTGCCGCATGCAACCGTAGTACAGCCCATGTGCGCCAATATGGTCTCCATCAGGCGGTAAACCAGCCTTTTCCCCCCGGAATCATCCTGTTTTAAAAAACAATAGCCATGAGGCGTATAATATTTTCTCCCTTTATAATCCAGAAGCCCAATCCTTCCCAACAGCCCGGCCTTTGTCGAGTGCATATGTACGATCTCCGGCCGGTATTTTCTTACGACCCGCCTTATTTCATATAAGGCTTTTCTGTCTTCCCGGATGGACAATTCTCTCCGAAAGCAGTCGATGGGAATCAATTCAATCCTTTTGTCAAAGTAATCCCTGATATTGGCCGGTGTGTCCACGCGCCTTCCATAAGCTACGGCCATATGACAATCATCTGCGAGGCTATTGCAGATATTTGCAATCACAGGCAATACTCCGCCAGATGATACTTCTGTAATATGCAGAATTTTTTCCATACTAATATGCTCCATCCCCCCGAAATACGGCGGGAATTGTCTTTACAATCATCATCAAATCTGTTCCCATGCTCATTTCCTTTATATATTTCAAGTCCATCTCCACCCATTCTTCCCATTTAATATCCGCCCTTCCACTAATCTGCCAATAACAGGTAAGTCCTGGTTTCACAATCAGACGCTGTTTTTGATATTTATTGCATGCTTCCATTTGAAAGGTCAAAATCGGCCTTGGCCCTACGATGCTCATTTCGCCTTTCAGCACATTGATCAACTGCGGAAGCTCGTCCACGCTATACTTTCTTATAAATTTTCCAACCTTTGTAATTCTCGGATCATCCTTGATCTTAAAAGCATTTCCCGATTGCTCATTTTGCTCCTGAAGCGCCGCAAACAACTGATCCGCATTTTTAAACATGCTCCGGAATTTATACATCCGGAAAGGCTGCATATCCTTGCCCGCCCTCGGCTGGACAAAGAATACCGGTCTTCCGTCCTCCAGCAATATAGCAAGAGCCGTCACAAGAAAAACAGGAGATAGTACGATTAAAGCCGCCGATGCCGCCATAATGTCGAATAATCTCTTCACCGCCTTATACGCAACAGTCTTTCCATCATACAATTCCTGATAACCCATAAGCTGGTTTTGGTTAAATATTTTTTCCACGTCTCTTGTCAATGAGTCCATGTCCCTTCTCCTAATAAATGTTATCTTTTACCATAATATCCTTATCATGGTATAGCCGCAGCCTTTTGCCGCCACGGCCATACCTTTTCCCACACTTGGCTGTTAACAGAAAAACATGTTTATCTTACACCTCTATATTCTTACCCCTCAGGGATCAAGGTATCTGTACAAATGCCACAGCACCCTTGCCAGTCAGGTTCAGTACCACATGGTCTGCCCTTATTTCCACGACTTCCACATCAACCCATACGCCATTCACCAGCTGCTTTACAACAACTTTAGAATCGCCAAGAAGTCCTTTCAGATAAAAATTAATGGTAGCCGTATTATAGTTCGCTCCGGGGAAGCTGATATTAATTACATTCAGCAATGTTCCTCCAAGCGCTGCCGCCTGGGCATTCGCCCCTGCTGCCGTCGTTTTGTCCACCTTTGCCAGAGTTGCTGTCAAATTGGTCGCCACTCCGTTGATAACGATTTTCCCGCCCTGCCCTACAGGCATTGCGTTCTCGACGCCCGGCGTCGAAACTACCGCATTGTTGTAGTATTCAGCAGCTGTCATGCCGCGTTCCGCAGCCGCCTGCTGATCTGCCGCATGGGCAAATCCTTCCGCACCGGAAGATACTACTGCCGCAGCCGACGGGCTGGGCGCAGCGGATACCGTCATGGAAGCGAACAACGTTGCCGCAGTTAATAAAGCAATAAATTTTTTCATGGGTATCTACCTCCTTTCCCTTTCCTAAGTGTGGTATATATTAACATCTAAGATGCTAATATCTAATCTCCATGATTCCGCTTCGCGGAATCAAAAATCTGGATAAAAAATGCCGTATTTCAGGCATTTTTCGGTGTGAGATTTAGAACTTCTTCGCGAAACAGCCCTTGCTGTGAGCGTTAGAAGTTCTTCTCACACTAATTAAGTATGACCCTGTCTATCTGTCCGGCGGCGTCCCCTGTTAAGACGCCGATCACTACGTATTGTTTCCCGCTCTCCCCTCCGACGCTCCCGTCCAGCGTCACGAAAAAATGCCACGGGGTCAGGTCTTCCCATCCCTCTCTTTGCCGTTTTCCCATGTCGCGGATGCCGTAGACCTCTTCCAGCCAGGATTCGCATCCCTTATAAGTGGTATAATCAAATCTCCTTAAAATATCGCTGCCATCATCATAATAGGCAGCGAACACCTCATAGGTAAGGACATTGTCTTTCAGATAAATATAAAATTTTTCATTTTCCTCAAAAAAATCCGGGTCTTCAAACCTGTGCAGACCGGCAAACAAATCCTCTTCTCCTTCATCCTTGCCATGTATAATCGTATTAAAATCACACATATCCATCATATTCGGCATTTCCGTATAAAGCGCTCCCTCCATATCTTCTTCCCCATCCGCTCCATGGGTCTTATAAAAATCATCCGATACTGGGCTTTGCAGCACAGGCAGGTCAATTCCTGCCCCCGGCACATAGAGCCAGGCGAAAATATCAGGATTTTCTTCCTGCAAAGCATCAAAGTCCACATGTCCGTCCGCCGCCGTTTCATGGGCGATCCCCGTGGTATCCTCCCATCCGTCCGTCTGCAGGTTTTCCTCCACGCCGGGATTCTCCCCGCCGCCATTCCCACAGCCGCCTGCCGCCAGCGCCGCCAGCAGGACATATACCGGTATTCGAAACGAACCGCGCTTCCTATTCTTTCTGTTCATAGAAAACCTCCAATATCATCTCGTATAACGCTGTCTCATCCACATGAAACTCTTCGAATTTTTCACCCATAACGGTTTCTCCTTCCAGCATGCGGAAACTGTCCTCGCCATGGAAACCATAGTCTGTCATAAGCGGGGCAAGATATGCCACCTCTTCCAAACCAATATCCGTAACCATCATCGATGCGGCTTCCCGGTATATCCTCACCGCTATCCCGACGTCCTCTTTGACCGCCCTCTTTGCCGCATCAATAAAAGCATTCAAATACTGCTTCTGCCTCGCAAGGCGCATGTCTGCGGAGCCAAACACTCCGGAATCGCGGTATTTCACGTACCAAAAAGCGGTTTTCCCCATCAGGTGAACCTCCGCCCCCTTTACCAGTGCTTTATCTTTTATGCTCAAATCCTCCAGAACCTTTACATCCACGCCCCCTACCGCATCGTTTATAAGCGGAATAGCGCTCATATTCACCGCCGCATAGCCGTGGATGGGCAGATTATAAAAAAGCCTGGACACCGCTTTACATTGATATTCACAGCTTTCCTCCATTCCATTTCCAAAACCATGAGCTACGGCAATCTGAGTCTTCTTCGTGGCAACGCATTCCCCTTCCTCATTATAAATATCCACATCCGTCATAGTATTCCTGTTGATTCCGATTACCTGAAAGGTTTTCTTCTTCGGATCCATGACGAGAAGAAACAGGGCGTCCGCCTGACCCCCGTCCGTACCTTCCTTCACTTCTTTCACTTCGCTGTCTTTATCGATTCCCATAAATAAAAAGGTGATAATTTCTTCATTATAGATATATATTTTGTCCTGGTATTTGACCCATCCCTCCTGCCATTCCGCTTCCTCTTTCTCCGTCAGTTCCATTCCCGCCATAGCAGACGCCAGATCAGGAATGGCCATCCCCGCCTTTCTTTGCAGGTTTTTCTTTCCGGCAGCTCTGAGTATTCCGAATGCAGCAAAAAGAATAACGCCGAACAAAACTATTCCAAACAAAATACTGATAAGAATTCTTTTCCATTTCCTTTTTTTAGATTTCCTACGCTTTTGTTTTCTCAAATCCGCCCTCATACTGCGTTCCTTCTCCCCCTTTATGTCCATTTCCTTAAATTTTATTGTCTATTTCTGCCGGAGTGCGGAAATAAATATAAATATGCATTGATTTCTTTCCGCCGCCCTTCACAACAGATTTTATGAACCTGGATTTTCTTTCGTAAAATATTTTATTTTACGATAAAATAATTTTTTCTTGTCCTTTTTCACTAGAAACGCTCTTATTTTTCCAGTGACCATAAATTTGACGGCTGTCTGTTTACATATCATATAATGTAGAATCTAAAGAATTATGGTATAAGCGGAATCGACATAAGGCGTAAACCGATCCATTAGTTTTTTCTTCTGTTGTATCGTCGGATGAACATAAAGCGACATGGTAATCTGGACATTGCTATGCCCCAGAATCTCGCTCAGACTCTTAATATCAAATCCCATAGCAACACATCTTGTGGCAAAAGCATGGCGGAGCATATGGAAATTAAAATATTCGACGCCGCATTTCTGTAAAATTTTTTTAAAACGGTATTGCACCGTGCGGGGATCTGCCCAGGCATTCTTTCTTCCTGAAATAATAAATCCTGTCTTTCTCTTTTGTGCCTGGAGCAAACCGGATATGGCCGGAGGGATCGGGATAAAGCGCATGGAATCTGCTGTCTTGGGATCCAGCATGATAACTTTCGTTCTGTTCTCCAGGTTGTCCGCCTCCCGGATTCTTTGCAGATTTTTTTTGACTTGGAGGATTCCTTCCTCCCAATCGATATCTTCCCATGTCAGGGCGCATAACTCTCCAATTCGGATACCCGTATAAAGGGCAATAATAATACCGACGCACGTATCTTCCTCTATATTTTCCAGCAAATAGTTTTCCAAAGCCGCCAATGTTTTTTCTCCCGGCAGCTCTATTCTTCCTTTTTTATTTTGAAAGACAGGCAGAACCGGCAGTGAAATATCACAGTTGTATCTTTCTCTGGTATACATCAGGATCCGCCGCACCAAAGAACATATATAAAATTGATAATTATTGGATAAATATCTGCCGTTCCCACTGTTTATCTGACGCCGGAAATGATCCAGGATATAGGCCGTTATCTGGTCAATCTTCATATTTCCAAGAAACGGTACGATATATTTCTCCGCGATTTGCCGGTATGTCCTGTAAGTCGTCGGTTTCCAGTCCGCCTTGCCATATTTAAGCCATGCTTCCACCGCCTCCCGCATATTCCATGCATGCAGACATGTTTTTCGGAAAGGCTCTTTTTTGTATACCTCCATTTTTTCTTTTACTTCCTTATAGGTTCTTCCATATATATATTTATACTTTCCCCCGGTTTCGGAAGGCTCCGGTTTCCTCACCCGTCCCTCCCATCTTCCATCTTTCCTTTTATAAATATTTTCTCCTCTCTTTGGCATATGCCCTCCTTTCATTTGGACGCTGATTTTGACGGCTAAAAAGTGAAAAGCTGCTCTGTCATCTGCACATCTTGACGCCTTGCATACCGCTTTTCCTTTCTTTGAATATGATACCAGTACCCAAAGCTATAAATAGCAGTTGCTTTTTCCGAAATCTTATGGTATTTTATAGAAGGATGTTTGGGATAAACATCAAAATATAAGATATTTTCTCTTCTACAATTTCATAAAATAAAATATTTTACGATAAAATAATCCGGAAAGAAGCATTATGGTAACTATGCTTCCTCCGGGTTTTTCCATATAAGCCGTCGCTTCCTTATTAAAAATGGAAAATAATCGGAGGACGCAATCGCCGTAGAAAAATAAGCTTGTAAATCCTCTCTTTTTCGTGCATGAAAAGAGAGGCGGCAAGCAATTCAAAGAAGTAATATTAACTCAGGAAAGGAGTAGTAGAAATGGAATGGATCGAAAGACTAAACAAAACAATTTCCTATATTGAGGAACATCTTACAGAGGAAATAAGCTATGATGAACTTGCATGGCATAGCTCCTTCTATGGCAAAAAAAGAGGGAACACCTATGAAATCTTTTCCCCCGATCAGTTTTAAAATAACCGTAAAAGGTATGAAGGAACTGAATTATCGAATGGAAGAAAAAACTGCCTTTCGCATCGTCGGCGTATCTCATCCGCTGGATCAGGAAGTAGAAAATAATTTCGTAACAGTGCCGAAAATGTGGCAAAACGCGGCCATGAATGGCACACTTGAAAAGATTACGCCGCTGATGAACAGCCAGCCTATGGGCGTCTTAGGTGTAAGCGTTTGCAATGATAAAGAGGACTGGCGTTATTTTATAGCCGTATCATCTTCTGCTGATACTGGCGATTCCTTAGAAGAATATATGGTTCCTGCCTGTACATGGGCTATTTTTAATGGAAGCGGTACCGGTATATCCATTCAGGAATTAGAACAACGCATTGTAACAGAATGGCTTCCAACGTCCGGCTTTGAATTCGATAACGCCCCCGACATGGAAGTCTATCTGAATCCTGATCCAAACAATATGCAATATGAGGTTTGGCTGCCAATCAGAAAAGTATGAGGTTACAGCATGACAGATAAAAATTATGAGGAATTTTTAGAAATCACAGGTACAAGCAGAAACTTTGTTGACAATATCAACGACTTTCTTCTGGATAACAACTGCAAACGTGAAATCAAAACCGCTAAAAGCGGATTTACGGTTTCCTATCTTTTTCCGAATGCCAAAAAGACGTTGGCTACTTTTGTTTGCAGAAAAACGGGAATAAAAATCAGAATTTTCCCACAGCGCCTTAATGAATATATGGATTTTTTAGATACGCTTCCGGCCGGAATGAAAAAAGAAATTGCAAAAGCATCTGTCTGTAAGCGGCTTATCAATCCTGAAGACTGCAATCCCAAATGCGTGATGGGATATGATTTCATCATGGATAAAGAACACTACCAAAAATGCAGATATATGGCTTTTATGCCTACAATAACCGAGGAAAGCACACCTTATATTATAAAATTATTGGAAAAAGAAACTTGAAGAATTAACGGAAATGGCTGTTATAAGGCCTATCAGCCATCCCTCCATTCATTCTCCGTTTTTAAACGGGCGGAACGGTATCTCCCACCGGGAATCGTAGATCAAATCGACCTGGTATGTCTCCCCTTCCGCCCAAATTTCCTTCTGTTCCCCTTCTGTCAATATTTCCAACTCTTCCCCTACGGAAAATACGCCGTTTCCATCTATGACCGATACGCGGTAAACGGTGTGGTATTTCATCTGCGATACTTCCACTATATTGATTTCAATACCTGTGGCCACCGTTCCGTCCGCCATCGCCGGCGCTTCCGCCGAAACTCCCGCTTCCATGGTTTCCTCTGTGGGTTCCGCTTCCATGGAAACTCCTGCTTCCGTCGAAACTTCCGCTTCTACGGAAGCTCTTTCCTCCGCCAAAGAATCCGGTTCCACGGATGCCTCGGAAGAAGCTGCCATTTCTGCATACGCTGATTTGTCCATAGGTGCCGATGTGGAAACCTGATTCCCGTCCAATCCGGCATATATTGCAGGAAGCACGACTGTCACACAGAGCCACGCCGCTACAAGCAGAGCATATTTCTGCCAGTGAGGCTTTCGCGGCAGAATATCCGCCCTTTCCTGCCCGAAAAACATCCCTTCCTCTTCTTCCGACCGCATCCCCTGCATATTCGCCCCGCCGGAAAGCCTTTTTTCCCTTTCCGCTATTCCAGCCTCGATCTGGTTCCAGAAATCCGGCAATTCTTCCTGAAGCATTTTTTTGTATTCTTTTTCAAAATTCTTCATAGCCGCACCTCCTCAACTTCTTCATCGCGTTCTGGTACTTCCATGTCACGGTCCCCATCGGAAGCGAAAGCAATTTTGCAATTTCCCTGAAAGTCAGCCCGCCAAGCACCTTCATATCCACAATCTGCCTTTCACCGGGTTTCAGTAAGAGCAGTACCTCCTTCAGCGTCATCTTTTCTATAACTTCGTGTTCCACGTCTACCGTCTTATCTTCATTCCCGTTGTCCCGGAATGCCCATCTCTTTTTCTTCCCTCCACCACCTTCCTCGCGGTCCATCCCATGTACCGCCGCAGTCAGTTCTTCCTTTTTATATTTCCTCAGATAATCGATCGACATATTCCTGGCCATCGCTGCCAGATATCCTTTATGGCCGTTTCCCGGTCTGTACTGTCCCGCCTTTTCCCAGAGCCGTATAAAAAACTCGCTTGTCACATCCTCTGCATTTTCTTTATTGCCCAATATTCCGTAAACGACCATATAAACATAGCCCGCATATGCCTCATAAATCATCCGCATCCCTTGTTTATCCCCGCTCACCATATCTTCCATGCATTTCTCGAATAGTTCCTCTCCCACAAAGATCCTCCACCCCAGGCCAATTTATGGCAATTACTTCTTCTGTAATACCCCTGCTCTTTCTCTACAATTTTTTGATCCGGTCTACCGCCGCTACCGTATTTTCATAGCTTCCGAACGCGGTCAGCCGGAAATAAGTTTCTCCGCTCGGCCCAAACCCTGATCCCGGCGTCCCCACTACATTTGCATTTTCCAGCAGATAATCAAAAAATTCCCAGCTCGTCATTCCATTCGGTGCTTTCAGCCAGATATACGGGGCATTTATGCCGCCGGAAACCGTATATCCCGCTTCCTTCAGTCCTTCCAGAATATACTTCGCATTGTTCATATAATAAGCCACCTGTTCCCTGATCTGTGCCTGTCCTTCCCTGGAATATACCGCCTCACCGGCGCGCTGTACGATATAAGGCGCTCCGTTATATTTTGTTCCATGCCTTCTCGCCCAAAGGGAGTGAAGCGAGACATCCCCACACTTTAATTCTTTTGGAATCACCGTAAACCCAAGGCGCACTCCCGTAAAACCGGCATTCTTGGAAAAAGAACGAAGTTCGATCGCACACGTTCTCGCCCCCTCGCATTCATAAATCGTATGGGGTACACCTTCCTGGGAAATATAAGCCTCATAAGCAGCGTCATAGATGATCGCCGCCCCCGTCCGGTTGGCATAATCCACCCACTCCTGCAGCCGTTCCTTCGTCACGGCAGCCCCGGTAGGATTATTCGGGAAACAAAGATAAATAATATCCGGCGTTTCCTCTGGCAGTTCGGGAACAAAATCATTTTCCTCCAGACACGGCATATAAATCACGTTGCTCCATGTTCCTTTCCGCGCATCATAGGTTCCGGCCCTTCCCGCCATTACATTCGTATCTACATATACCGGATACACCGGGTCGCAGACCGCAATCCGGTTGTCCACGCTGAAAATCTCCTGGATATTCCCGGAATCGCATTTTGCTCCATCGGAAATAAAGATCTCATCCGCTTCTATATCGCATCCGCGGGCCTTATAATCGTTCTCCGCAATCGCGTTCCTCAAAAACTCATAACCAAGATCCGGCGCATATCCCCGAAAAGTTTCCGCTTTTCCCATCTCGTCTACCGCCCCGTGAAAGGCATCTATAATCGCCGGCGCGATCGGCAGGGTCACGTCTCCGATTCCAAGGCGGATCACCTTCTTATCGGGATTCGCCTTAGAATAAGCGTTTACCTTTTTAGCGATTGTAGAAAATAAGTAGCTTCCCGGAAGCTTTAAGTAATTGTCGTTCACCTGAAACATAACTTTTCCTCCTCCCATTCCTCACATTACAGTTCCAGTTCTACCGTTCCTTCAAAAACAGTGACCGCCGGCCCTGTCATATAAACCGTATTTTCTTCCCTGTCCCAGCGGATGCGAAGTTCCCCTCCTAATAATTTCACCGTCACTTCTTCCTCCGTCAAACCGTTTAATACACAGGCCACCACCGTTGCACAGGCTCCTGTCCCGCAAGCCAGCGTTTCTCCCGATCCTCTTTCCCATACTCTCATCTGAACCGTATGCCTGTCGATCACCTTTACAAACTCCGTATTCGTTCTTTTCGGGAACCGCATATGGTTTTCAAAATAAGGCCCGGTCTTCTCTATGGCAAAACCATCCAAATCCTCCCCTTCCTGCATAAAAATAACCGCATGAGGATTGCCCATCGATACGCAGGTCATCTCATACTCTTTCCCGTCCACTTCGATTTTCTCCGCAATCGCTTCCTCCTGTGCGGAAATAACAGGAACTTCCTCCGTTCTCAAAACAGGCGCTCCCATATTCACCTTAATACTTACGGCCTTTCCGTCTTCTACCGTAAGATCGAGATGCTTCACCTGTCCGCAGCTGACGATACGAATCGATTTCTCTTCCGTAAGTCCCTTATCATACACGTATTTTGCCACGCTCCGAATCCCGTTCCCGCACATCTCCGCCCTGGAGCCGTCCGCATTGTACATCTCCATTTCGAAATCTGCCGTTCCGTCCTCATCGCTGCGCATCCATTCGCCCGGTTTCACTCCCATACCTTCATCCGTTCCCGAAGTTGTATGTAGCCCCTCTTTTCCAAGGGGATGAATAAAAATAACACCATCCCCCCCAATCCCAAAATGCCTGTCGCTCAACTTCCGTACCAGTTCCGGCTTCTCGCCCTGCGCTATCGGCACATCGGCACCGTTTATATAAACATAATCATTCCCGCATCCCTGCATTTTTGTAAATTCTATCTTCATATTATCCATCTATCCTTTCTTTTCCCCCATTATAATTTACTCATATTTCCTTGTCAATTCACCTTATCAGTTCTTCCCACCCTCACGTATCCCCCAATAATTCAATAACCGTATCTCATTCCAAATGAAAAATCAATTCCTGCCCGGCCAGCAGCAGCGGAAATCAATATTGTCCGATTGGGCAGCGGGCGGGAAGGGAGGGAGAAAGGGAAAAAAAGGACAGGAGGCCGCCGGGCGGGAAGGCTGGGCTGGCATATTTTCGCAGCTGCTTTGCGCAGGGAAATGAGATTTTCTTAATATTCCGTTCAAAAAGCAGCAATTTGGTGACACGGATGTCACCAAAAGCCCGCAATGAGCCCGGACGGCGAATAGCGGGCGGTTGCGTCCGGCCGATACCATTTTGCCGGAATATTTAGAAAATCCATTTCCCGCAGCCAGCACAAGAAAATATGCCAGCCCAGCCTTCCCGCCCGGCGGCCTCCTGCCCCTTTTTTCCCTTTCTCCCATCCCTTCCCGCCCGCTGCCCAATCGGACAATATTGATTTCCGCACCCCCCCAACCAACCCAATAAAATAAAAACACCCCCGGAATGAAATACCACTCTCATTCCGGAGGCCCCTGCTACTTCTCCCAGCTCAATACGATCTTAAACAAATCGCCGTCCACTACAATCTCCATTTTTCCTCCCTGGATCTCCGTAAAGCTTTTCGCAATCGCCAGGCCCAGGCCGCTTCCTTCCGTATTTCTCGAACTATCCCCGCGGACAAACCGTTCTGTCAGTTCTTCCGGATGTACACACAGCTCCACCGCTGACATATTCCTCAATCCGATCACGACCCTCTTATCCTGATCATCCAGATCCACATAGACCCGGCTCCCTGGCATCGCATATTTGATAATATTGGAATACAGGTTTTCGAATATACGGTATGTCTTTTCGCTGTCCAGCCTAAGCACCACTTTTTCCTCTGGCATGCGGAAACGGAATATCAGATTAGCATCCTCAATCTTATCCTCATATTCCAAATATACCTGCCGCATCAGATTGCAGATATCCACCTCCATCAGATTCACCGTTACATTCCGGCTGCTCGCCTTGCTGACTTCAAACAGATCCTCGATCAGCCGTTTCAGCCGCAAAGATTTTTTCTCCAGCACGGCCAGATATTCTTTCCTTTGTTCCTCCGTCACCCCTTCCTCTTTCAGCAGATCAACGTACGTCGTGATCGCCGTCAAAGGCGTCTTCAAATCGTGGGAAACGTTGGTGATCAACTCCGCCTTCATCCTCTGGCTCTTGACTTCCTCATCCACCGCTTTCCGAAAACCTTCCTGTATCTTATAAAGTTCATCTTTATAGGACTCAAAAACTCCGAAGTCTTCATCGAACGTCGTATTCAAATTGCCCTCCGCAATCGAACCTGTCGCGTCCAGAAGCTGTTGGTACTGATCCTGTATTTTTCTAATATATTTTTTGCTGAAAAAATAAAGGATTATCGAATAAATAATGAGGGCAAACCATCCGAAAAACCATATACTGCACATAAGCCCAAGCAGTATAAAATTAATTAGTATCACCTTATGGAGAGTGGTTTCCACATCTCCGTCCAGATTCACATGCAGCAATTCATCCTTAAATCCCCGCCACAGTTTCCGAAGCCACTTTCCAAACTTTGTGACTGCCCGTACACACAGGCTTCTTTCCTTCAAAAATCCCCGGATTCCCAGTGCCGGAACCTCTCCCAGCGTATTTACAGCATAGAGCCAGCCGCTGAAAAGAAGGAATAAAGTGCCGAAATTCAATGCCCCTGTCAGCATAGGGTAGCTTTCCGCCGGAAGGAAAAACAAATATTCGCTCCATATACTGTTATAATATCCCCGGTTGCTATCGTTCACCAGAGTAACCACCACATTCGGAAATGCTCCGGCAATCATAGCACCCAAAAATATCGTAGCTTCCAAAGGAATCCTTACCGCCTTCGTCCGATGCAGACAATATTTTTTATTCAGCATCAGCAGCAGCGCAGCAATGGTCAGCATTCCCAGCAGCACCAGGTAGACATCGTATGCCCCTGCCTGAAAATAAGCGTACCATTCATTCCACTCGGTATAAAGCATACTGCTCTTTACGATTGCATTCCTTTGTTCCTGGGTCATGGCATAAATAAAAATCGCATTTTTAGGAGCCCGGAGGGAACAGCTTACTTTTTTCGCCCTCCCCTCCAAGTCGCTGTAGCCGTAGAATTCTTTCTGCCTGACAAAATAACCATTTTCATACATGTAACCGAATTTGGCGGAAAGATCCCGGCTTTTCATTACCGCCTGAACACTTTTTAACAATTCATCGGAGTTTTTTCCCTTGACCGCCACATGATCCGGATTGCCGGCATTGTCATAAGTCACCATGACATAATAAACATATGGAAGTTCTTGCTTTTCGCTGTCGTCTCCCCCCGCCAGCGCTTCAATATTCTTTCCCGTATTTTTTATCAATTCCCCTGTTTCCCTGTCGATCGCACAATAATCCATCTGCTGGGCTACCTGGGCTGTCACCTCATTTTCCCATTCGTCAAAAATCTGGAACAGATGGTTTCGCATTTCATCCGGAAGGCCGTCAATATCGCTGACCGTTTCCCCGTACACGTCCATCCCTTCCTCCATCATATGGATATCCCTGCTCGCTACATATTCCTCCTCGATATCCAGATACAGGTCGTCATATCCGTACATCGTTTCATTGGTCTTTTCAGCCAGTTCTTTATATAATACATAATTGCTTATATATAAATATTCAAGAAACGAACCGCTTGACAGGCCGTCTTTATAATATTTATCCGCCTTGCTTTCAAAAACGGGATACAGCGCCATAAAACCGCCGGCAAACAACGCCGTTACCATACACGCGATCAGCAGACATATCTTTTTACTGCTTTTCAATTTTATATCCAACACCCCACACCACCTTTAAATATTTTGGTTCTTTCGGATTGATTTCTATTTTCTCCCTTATTTTGCGGATATGGACCATAATGGTATCCGTATTCACCGCCTGTTCATTCCATACTCTTTCATATATTTCGTCGGCGCTGAACACTCTGCCGGGGTTTTTCATCAGAAGCAGCAGTATTTTGAATTCCAACGGGGTCATCTTCACCGGTTTTCCGTCCACATTGACTTCCACCGTCTCCTCATTCAGTTCCAGGCCGCCGATTACATGTACTTTATCGTTTTCTTTCCGGCCGCCTACCGCCTGCAGATATTTCCCATACCGTCTCAAATGGGAATTCACCCTTGCCAGCAGTTCCATCGTCGTAAAAGGCTTCGTCACATAGTCATCGGCGCCCATATTCAGTCCCATGATCTTATCCACTTCCTCAGACTTGGCAGACAACATGATGACCGGAAAATCATATCCCTTTTCCCTCATTTTCATCAGCATGGTGACGCCGTCCATCCTGGGCATCATAATATCCACAATGGCCAGATGGATTTCCTCCTTTTCGATCACGTTTAGGCCTTCTATTCCATCCGCCGCCTGGAATACGACATATCCCTGGTTCCTCAGATAGATTTCGATTCCTTCCCTGATGTCCTTATCGTCCTCGACAATTAATATATGTTTTTGCCAAAGTGTGTTCTCTTGACCAAAAGTATGATATCCTTCCATTTTCGTATCCGCTCCTTTCCATATTCGGCCTCTTTCGGCGGAGTGTTGATTCCCGCTGTTGAAAGTATACCACATTTGGAGAAAGTAACCTATCAATTCCGATGTTGTTCCTGACTACAAAATATATCCTAAATGGGAAACCTAAACAGGATGCGCTGTGAAAGATAAAGAAATTCTTAAGAAACCCGGAGGAATTATGAAAATCGGACAGGAAAGACTTTCCCTGTCCGCTCTGTACTCTATATGCCGATTCTGCATCCTCTTCCTAGTCCTTGACCTGTCTCCCCTCTCCGTTTAAATGATATCTTTCCCTGTAAATCAGCCGCGATACCGGCACGATCTCATAGCCCTGTTCCTCCAGCCCGGTAATTAATCTTTCCAACGCCTGGGCCGTATATTTTGCCCCGTTATGACAGCGGATGATCGATCCGTTTTTTAAATCCCCGCTCTTTAACACATTATTTAAAATCGCATCCACGCCATAATCCTTCCAGTCCAGCGAATCCACATCCCAGCATACGGAATAATACCCGCATTTTGCCGCAGAACTTATGACGCGGTTGTCATAATCTCCATACGGAGGACGAAACAAAAACATTTCATAACCGGTCAGTTCCTGCACTTTTGTATGCGCCTGTTCTATCTCCTCCAGGCATTCCTCCGCCGTAAGCTGGGGCATATGTTTATGGCTCTCCCCTATGCTCCCGAGATCATGCCCTGCACTAAGAATCGTTTTCACGTCATCCGGATAGTTTTCCACCCATCCTCCGGACAGAAAAAATGTCGCCTGAATATTATGTTTTTTTAACGTCTTCAATATGCTGCTTATATCCCCGTTCCCGTAGACGGCCTCAAAAGACAGCGCCACCTCCTTTTTATCCGTTTCCACGCTGCTGATAGGAAGGAGCTTTCCGTTCACGCTGCTCGTAACCGTCACGGATCCGGGCAGCACTGCCGCCGCCCCCCTCACCAAAGCCAGCGCTGCCAGTACAAATACCAAAATCCCCGCTCCTTTTGTCACAAGCAGATTCCGGTAATCCTCTTTCGATTGCCCCTCTTCTCTTTTCGGTATTATTTTTCCTATTCCTTTCCTTATCCCTTCCATATACCGATTCATATATGCAACACCTGCCGCTTTTGTTTTTACAATATATGATACCCCCGATCCGAATAGACTTTACATCCGGCAAACCGTCCGCTATCATACAAACATCGGTAACATCGTATTCACAAAAGCGCAAAGCCCACGGAGCAGCAAGGGCTTTGCGCTTTTTTTATTTCGCATATTTTTCCGCTATCCTGATCAAAACCTCCACAATTTTTTCCATATCGTCCGCACAGGCGTACTCAAACCTTCCGTGGAAATTCTGTCCGCCCGTGCAAAGGTTCGGACAGGGGAGCCCCATGAACGACAGCCTCGCGCCGTCGGTTCCTCCCCGGATCGGCACCACTGCCGGCTCCACGCCCAGTTCTTCCATGGCCTCCTTTGCATTTTCCACCAAATGCATATGCTTCTCTATCATTTCCTTCATATTATAATAGGAATCTTCCAAATCAATCTCAAAGGTTCCCTCTCCGTACTTCTCATTCAGATAATTGCCGATCTGCCAAAAGGTTTCCTTCCTCTTTTCGAATTTTTCCTTGTCATGATCCCTGATAATATATTCCGCTTCCGCTTTTTCCACCGTACCCTTCAAGGAATCCAGATGGTAAAAACCTTCATAACCGCATGTATGAGCCGGAATCTCTGCCGGCGGAAGCATAGACTGGAATTCCTGGATCATCAGGATCGCATTACGCATCTTTCCTTTCGCCTCTCCGGGATGCACGCTCCGTCCGTATACCGTTACCTTCGCTCCGGCTCCATTAAAATTCTCATACTCCAGCTCGCCCAGCCTTCCGCCGTCCACGGTATAAGCATAATCCGCCCCGAAAAGCTTCACATCGAAATAATCGGCCCCGCTCCCCACTTCTTCATCGGGAGTAAAACCGACCCTTATCTTTCCGTGAACGACCTCCTGATGCTGCAATAAATATTCCGCCATAGCCATGATTTCCGCCACTCCGGCCTTATCGTCCGCGCCAAGAAGGGTAGTCCCGTCCGTCACGATCAGCCGCTTTCCTGTATAAGAAGCCAGTTCCGGGAAATCTGCCACATGCATCACAATCTGTTTTTCTTCGTTCAGCACGATATCATTTCCATCATAATCTTTTACGATAAGCGGCTTTACTCCCGCTCCCGCCGCCGCAGGAGAAGTATCCATATGGGCGATAAATCCGAGTACCGGCGCGCCGGTACAGCCTTCTGAAGCCGGAATGGAAGCATACACATAGCACCGTTCCCTGTCGTAAACGACCTCCTCCGCGCCCATTGCTTCCAACTGGCCTGCCAGAACCTTCGCCAGATCGTGCTGCTTTTGCGTGGAAGGCGTCGATACGCTCCCCTCCGCAGACTCCGTATCAATCTTTACATATTGTAAAAAATTCTCAATTACTTTTTCCATCTTCTCGTCCTCTTCCTTCTTCTTTTCCTACATCGCCGCGTAAGATTTCAATTCCTGCGACAATGCCCGGATATTATCCAGCACCTTTCCGCATTCCTCCATCTGGCGCGCCGCCTCCGAAGCCGTCTTTACCCCAGCCTCCGAATATGCCGCCACTTCCTCGCTGGAAGCCGACAAATTGGTAATTCTTTCCGCAATGATGCCCGTCGCCTGAAGGATTTCTCCGATGGTCATTTCCATATTATGAATACTGTCCGTCAAACCTCCGACCTCTCCATCGATCTCCTCAAATTTCTTCTTTGTCACTTCAATCATTTCCGTCTGCCGGTTAATCGACTCCACCGAATTCTCCAGGCTGTCCGAAGCGCTTCTCGCATCTTCTATCAGATCTTTAATAATATGCGTGATCCTCCCCGTAGCATCCTTTGTCTGCTCCGAAAGCTGCCGGATCTCATCCGCCACCACGGCAAAACCTTTCCCCGCATCTCCGGCGCGGGCAGCTTCTATGGAAGCATTCAACGCCAGCAAATTTGTCTGGGACGATATGTTCAAAATATCCCCTACAATGCTTTTCACCTCATCCACCCGGGCAGTCAGCCTCGCAGTCGCCTCTACGGTTTCCTTGCTTGCTGACTCCACGCCTTCCGCCTGTCCTTTCAGCTCGCGAACCAGCCTGGTTCCCTCCTCCACGTTTTGCGAAGCGGCCCTGGATATTTCCCCTACCCTTGTGCTTTCCTTACCCGCCAGATCGGAACTTTCCTGGATCGTAGTACACATATCGGCCTGTTCCTGGATTGCCTGAGCCGTATTTTCCGTACTCGCAGCAATATTATTCATTGAAAAACTATTTGTATCGATGCTTTCCTTCAAATCGCCCAGCATCTTATTGGCGCTTTCAAAATTCCTGTTAATCTCTTCCGCCGCGGCCACCATTTTTTTCGTTATTGTTTCCTGCCTCGCCGCCGCTCCTCTTATATTGCCCATATTTTCTTCGTTAAATTTCTGCGTAATATCCATTACGCTGTAAGTCGCGAGGCATATCAGAATGGTAATCGTCCATCTTATCATGGCAAACCCTACATCCATCGTCCCTTCGGATGCATCTCTTACCGTCCTGACAATATTCGCCACCACAATTACCGATGTCCCGTACCAGGCATACCGCTTATTCAAATACGTAATGGCCGCTGTCATAATCGGAAACGCATATACATAAGTAAGTTCCTCCGCTCCCATACACATCATGACGAGAAAAGACAAAGCTCCCATGCCGGTTATCACGATTCCGCACAGCTTCCGTCCCCTGAACATCAAGTACCCGGCCGCACTGACGCACAATGCCAGCACAAATATAACCATCTGTATATAAGTGCCGGTACTCGCCGTCTTCTGCACGATTGCATACAGCATCGACAAAACCATGTAAAACAAAGTCGCTCCGATCAATATAAATACCCTTTTGTCCGCCCTTACAAATTGCTCCCTCGTCATCCCTCTTCCTCCGTAACCTCTTACTGCTCCATATGCCGGATCCAGGACTTTTCCCTTTCCGGCCCCGTCTGTTTACTTCTATTATTAATATATCATTTTGCCATTCATTTTTAAAGTGATAAACAGACAAAAATTCATACTTTTGCCACTACCTGGAAGGGAATAAAAATATTTTTTTATGTTTTCATATCCTATTTGCACAAAATGTGATAAAATAAGTGCAAGTAATTTTTCAAAAATGACAGTATCATGCAGAAATATCATGGAGGTAGGCAAAATGTTTCACAACAAAAAAAATGGCTTAAAGGAACTGGCAATTCTGGCACCCCTTACGGAGCAACCTTCCAACAGGGAAGCCTATGCCATTTATAAACGTCTGGAAAAGGGGCGAAAACAGTTCAATACGCTGTCCTCCGACGGATTAAGCGCCGCCATGGACATCAGCACAGTATCACTTACCCTCAATGAAAAAGCCGAACTGCTCAAACAGACATGCGGTTATCTGGAACGATCCATATCCGCTATCGATGCTTCCTCTAAAACCACTTCCCGGATCACGGGAGAAGTCACAAACGCGCAGGAGCATCAATCCATGTCCATCATCGAGATATCCGTAAATGCGGCGGATATCCTTACGCATACCCAGCAGAGCGAAGAAAGCATCGGTTCTATCATCGATATTTCCCAATCCGCTTCTTCATTTTCCAGTGAGATGAAAAGCGATATGGAATCCCTCTTGGAAGTCATCCAGCAAATGCAGGAGGTGATTTCTTCCATTAATAATATTTCGTCACAGACCAACCTTCTTGCCCTGAATGCGTCCATCGAAGCCGCCAGGGCCGGGGAAGCCGGCAAAGGTTTTGCCGTGGTTGCCGACGAGATCCGTACGCTGGCGGAACAGACGAATGCCCTTACTTCCAATATGGGAAAATTCGTAGGAAAAGTAGAAAACGCCTCCCAGAGAAGCAAAAAGAGCATCGCTTCCACGGCGGACGCTTTGGCGCAGATGACGGAAAAGCTGACCGAAGTCGATACCCTGAACAAAGAAAACCGCCAGAAAGTCATTGACATCAATAACGAAATCAATAATATTGCCGGAAGCAGCGCGGAAATCAGCCATGCCCTGGAACAACTCGATGAGCAATCCACAGAACTTTACGGGCAGATCTCTTACCTGACGGAAGATGTTTCCCGTATTTCGGAAGTCAGCAAAAGCATGAAAGATATTATGCGCCCCCTGGATTCCGCGGAAAACCATCTTTCCGGCCTGAACCATATGATAGGCCAAATGTCCTCCGACCATTTTTATATGCCGGACAACAAACAATTCCTCCGGCAAATCCGCGCGGCTATTGACGCCCATACATTATGGCTTAAAAACCTGGGAAAAATGGTCGAAACGGGAAAACCGGCAGCTTTGCAGACCAATAATAAAAAATGCGCCTTCGGACATTTCTACTACAGCAGAACGCCGGGCAATCTCCGCATTTTGCCAATATGGAAGAAAATCGAGCCGGTACATAAAGAACTTCACCAGACCGGAAAAGACGTGATTCTTGCCCTGCAATCGGAAAAAACGGAACAGGCAGAAAAATTGTTCAAACATGTGCAGGAGCTTTCTTCCTCCTTATTGCATGATTTTGAAACCATCACTTCCGAAATAGAACGTTTGGATCAAAACCATATCAATGTTTTTGAAACGCTTTCGGAAGATAACGAACAGACATGAATCAATAGAAATCAATAAACAATGCTATTGCAGGACTATAACAGTCCGGCAAACAGAGGGGCGGCAGCTACCGTCAGTATCCCTGACACAACGATGGAAAGGCTGCTCATCGCCCCTTCTATTTCTCCCAATTCCATAGCCTTAGCCGTACCGATGGCATGAGCGGAAGTCCCAAGAGCCAGTCCTTTTGCGATGGGATTTTGAATCCGAAAAAGCTTAAAAACGCCCTCGGCGATTACATTTCCCAAAATTCCCGTAATAATGATCACAACAACCGTCACTGTCACGATTCCCTTCAGTTTTTCGGAGACTCCCATTCCGATTGCCGTCGTGATGGATTTTGGCAGCAGAGTAACATATTGTTCATGCGTAAAGCCAAACAGTTTCGACATAATGAAAACCGTAGCCAAACTGGAAAATACCCCGGAAGCAATGGCCGTAATCACAGCCGCCCAGTTTTTTTTCAGCAGTTCCATCTGCTGGTAAAGAGGAACTGCCAGACACACCGTAGCCGGCGTCAAAAGATAACTCAAATATTTTCCCCCCTCGTAATAATCGCCATAATCTACCCGGAATATGCCCAACACAACCATTACAAATGCAATGGAGATAAGAAGAGGATTGCACAACGGACTTTTTACCCTCTTTTTTATCCATAATCCCGTCTCATATCCGACCACGCTGACCGCTACCCCGAAAAATAACGACTTTCCTATCAGTTCTTCCATAATCATCCCCGCTTCCGTCCCATATCCGTATCTTTTTTTCCTTTTCTTATCATACCCTGCGCACATTTCCCGGTCACCGCCATAACAACTACCGTTGTCACAGCCACCACCGCCGCCAGCGGAAGGAAGATCCCCTCCAGCTCATGATAAGAATCCAACAGCCCCACCGCTGCCGGAATAAACATCAGCGGCATGATCTCAATGAGGAAATCCGCGCTTTCTTTCACTGCCTCTACCTTTAAAAGCCCGCTCATCAACAGAGCCAGCATAATCCCAAGTCCATATATGCTCCCCGGAACCGGCAGCGGCAACAATTTTTCCAGAAATTCCCCTGACAGAGCAATAAGAATTATAATACCAAATTGTTTCATATATTTCATAAATTCTTCCTTTTATACATATGATGTATATGTAGCCTATTTATTAGTTGATGGAATTTTTACATTTTAACATGTTGCCGTAGGGATGGCAAGAGGGGAGAATGTACACGGATGCCATTGCTTCCGGCTCGTCCGGCTGAATACCATATATCCATTTCATTAGTGAAATCTGATTGGAAGCTCCGGCAGAAAACCGAAGTCCCGCCCGCCTCTTTCCCTGCTGTCCCGGCCCATTGGGATCCCTCCGCCATGGCTCTTATAACAATGGATTCCCTCGATACGCAGGATTATACATTGTTATGTCAATAATTTTATATGTTTATGGAGGATTACAGATGCCGGAAGATTCTATGTTAAAGAGATTTTCTATGTCCGAGATCGTGACGGAAGATAATAATTGGACCAAATATTCGGCTCTGCATGATTCCTTTCTGGAAGAGCTTTCTTACAGCAAGCGAAAATATCATAAGACAGACATATGGCTGCTGGACGATATGTAAAAGCACGATGTCTGTTACTTTCATGCCCGCCACCTTACCATCCAATATTTGACACTACTCTTTTTTGCACCTATAATAAATGCTATAATAAATACGGAGGGTGTCTCCATATGCGGTTAAAAAATCTTACCCACTTTCTGAAAATAAACTGAGGTTACACTATGGATATTTTAGATTGCGCGCGCAACATTAATAAATCTCACGAAAACGACGTACTCGCCAGGCTCACTACGGTCTGGGGGGAAGAACTGGATCCCGAACATGTGCTGGAGGAATATCCCCGGCCGCAATTAAAAAGGGATAACTTCACCATTCTGAATGGATATTGGCGGTACGCCATCACCCGGTCCGGCGACATGCCGACGGCTTATGACGGAACCATTCTTGTTCCGTTCTCCCCGGAAAGCATCCTTTCGGGCGTGGAAAGGCAGTTACAGCCAAATGAATATTTATGGTATGAGCGAGGTATTTTTATTACCACCCAAGATTATGCCTCTCTTTCTTCCAAAAGGCTGATCCTCCATTTCGGTGCAGTCGATCAGATCGCCCTTGTCTGCCTGAACGGGCAAAAAGTCGGCACCCACACAGGCGGATATCTTCCTTTTGAAATGGATCTTACGCCCTTTCTCAGAGAAGGCTGCAATTCCCTGTCCGTGCGCGTCCGGGATGCCAGCGACACTTCTTATCATTCCAGAGGCAAGCAGACGCTGAAACGGGGCGGCATGTTTTACACTGCCCAGAGCGGTATATGGCAGACGGTATGGATGGAGTGGGTTCCCAAAAATTATATCCGAAAACTCTATCTGACCCCCGACTACGATAAGGGTGAACTCCATATCCGAATACTGACCCACGGAACCGCCCCTGTCCAAATACAGGTTTTTGAAGAAAGCAGCTGCATCTGCGACGACTCTTATAAAGAACCCATCCCGCCGGCAGGAGAAGCGTATCCGTCCTCCGCTCCATCTGCTGCAAAAAGAAGTACGGAAGGATACAGCCTTTCCACCAGCATACGCATTCCGAAGGTACACCCCTGGACGACGGATGACCCGTTCCTTTACACGTTGGAAATACAATTCGGGGACGACCATGTCGAAAGCTATTTTGCTATGCGCTCCTTTACGGTGGAGCCGGATGAAAAAGGCATCCCGCGCTTCTGCCTGAATCACTCACCCCTTTTCCTCCACGGCGTGCTGGATCAGGGCTACTGGCCGGACGGCCTTTACACCGCTCCTTCCGACGAAGCGCTTATTTACGATATCCGTACCATGAAGGAACTGGGCTTTCATATGATACGGAAGCATATTAAGATAGAGGCGGCGCGCTGGTATTACCATTGCGACCGTCTGGGCATGATCGTATGGCAGGACATGGTAAGCGGAGGTTCGAGCTATTCCCTTCCTCTCGTCTGCTATCTTCCTACCCTCATACCCGATATTTCCGGTCATTTAAAAGACAATAACTACAAACTCTTCGGCCGCTCTTCCAAAAAGGGCCGGAACGAATGGATCAAAGAATGTCTGGATACGATTGATTATTTATATAATGTTCCCTCCATCGCCGTGTGGGTTCCTTTCAACGAAGGCTGGGGGCAGTTCGACGCCGGCCGCATTACAAAGCTTATCCGCAAAAAAGACAAAACCCGCCCCATTGACCAGGCAAGCGGCTGGTTCGACCAGGGCGGCGGAGATTTTAAAAGCGTTCATAACTATTTCCGCAAACTGGATGTGGTCAAAGACCATCGGGCCTTTGTTCTCTCCGAATACGGCGGCTATGCCTGCCGCATCGAAGGCCATTCCAGCGTAGAACGCATCTATGGATATAAAAAGTTCTCCACCAAAGAAGAATTCTCCAAGGCCTACCGCCGGCTTCTTGACGCAGAATTAAAGCCTTTGATTGAAAAAGGACTTTGCGCCGCCGTTTATACCCAGCTCTCCGATGTGGAGGAAGAGGTGAACGGTCTGCTCACCTATGACAGAAAAGTATGCAAACCTCAATAAAAAATGCCGCCTCCCGGCGGCATCAATCGTCCACGAGAAGAATGCCCGTATTTTGGGCATTCTTTCAAACATTAAGAAACTCTTAGGCTGCGTCCCTTGCAGCCTTAGTGTTTCTTAATGTTTTTCTCACGTTACTCCGTCCTCATATATCCTATCCAGCTTCCTGCGCACATGGAAATAGGCCGGGATCAGAAACGCGTCTGCGAAAATCCAAGCTAACGGACTGGCAAAGCAGACGCCGATGAACCCGAAAGCCGGCACCAGCAGCATGCCCGCCAGGCTCCTCGCCACCATTTCGCACACCCCGGCCGCAATGGCAAGGACGCCAAAGCCCATCCCCTGAATGAGAAAGCGCACCACGTTTACCACTGCCAGCGGAATAAAAAAGATACTATTGATGATCAAAAGCATTCTGGCATCGGCCAAAAGCTGTGCATCGGCCCTATCCACAAACAGAGAAGACAATTCCGCACCGAATAAATATGCAATGAGCAGCGCGAAAGCCGAATAAACGGCGGCAATGATCATGCTCGCTTTTATCCCCTGCCCGAGCCGTTCCGGCTTTTTTGCCCCCACATTCTGCCCGCCATAGGTCGCCATCGTAGATCCCAAGGCATCGTACGGGCAGCAAAAAAACATCCCCACTTTTCCTGCGGCCGTCACGGAAGCTACTGCGGCCGCGCCCAGTGTATTGACTGCCGCCTGTAGGATCACGCTGCCGATCGCCGTAATGGAATACTGCAATCCCATCGGAATACCCATCCCGCACAGCGTTCTCATGTATTGTATATTTACCTTCCATTCCTCTTTTTCCATCCGTAAAAGAGGAAATTTTTTTATCATATAGATCAGACAGAATACGCCGGAAACGGCCTGTGAAACAACCGTCGCCACCGCTGCGCCCGCCACGCCCATACGCAGACTGATAATGCATATCAGATCCAGGGCGATATTTAAAAATGACGATAATGTCAGAAATACAAGCGGCGTCTTGCTGTCCCCCATGGCCCTGATAATCCCGGAAAGCATATTGTAAAGATAAGTAGCCGGAATACCCAGGAAAATAATAAAAATATAACTATAAGCATAGGAAAAAATATCATCCGGCGTTTTCATCGCCATCAGCATTTCCCGGCAAAAGACCGCCGTCGCTATGGTCATCACCGCCGAAAAGAGAATGGACAGCCACATGCCGTTGGCGATAAAACGCCGCATGCCGGAATAATCCTTCGCGCCAAACTTATGCGCCAAAGGAATCGCAAATCCGTTGCATACGCCCATGCAGAATCCAATAATCAAAAAATTCAATGACCCTGTGCTTCCTACTCCCGCCAATGCGTTCACACCCAATACGCGCCCTACAATGATCGTATCCATCACATTATAAAACTGCTGAAACAAAAAACCGAAAAGCAGCGGAATGGAAAAGCCGAGAATAAGCTTCATCGGCGATCCCTGTGTCATATCCTTTGTCGTATCTCCTGCCATAATGCTTCCTCTCCTTATCTCTTTGCTTTTATCGCATAAAAACATGCGCCACCAGGCGCACTATAGCAAACACTGTCGCGCTTTGCGAGCCAGCTTATTGCAAGAAAAATGCTATCAGCGCCGTTGCCAGCACTGATAACATAATTTCAAACTCTTCGTTTCTCTGTTTATTCCATTTCCCGTACAATCTTTCTGACCGGGAGAACAAACGTCGGCGTCACGGACAGTTCGTCCACGCCCATTTTTACAAATTCTTCTGTCAACGTAGTATCCGCTCCCAATTCTCCGCAAATACCTGCCCAGATACCTTCCTTATGTGCATTATCCACAACCATCTTGATCATCCGCAGGATCGCCTCGTGATGGGAGTCATAAATAGGATCCAGCTTTGCATTCTGCCTGTCTATCGCCAGCGTATACTGTGTCAGATCGTTGGTTCCTATACTGAAAAAGTCCACTTCTTTTGCCAGCAGGTCGCTGATCATCGCTGCCGCAGGAGTCTCTATCATAATGCCCTGTTCTACGTCCGCAAAAGGAATTTCCTCTTCTCTCAGCTCTTTCTTTACTTCTTCCACAATCTCCTTGATCTGTCTTACTTCCTTTACCGAAATGATCATCGGATACATAATGGAGATCGTTCCAAATATGCTCGCCCTGAACAACGCCCTCAACTGGGTCTTGAAAATATCCGGCTGGTTCAGGCAAATACGGATCGCACGGTATCCCATCGCCGGATTTTCCTCATGATCCAGCCCGAAATAATCCGCCTGTTTATCCGCCCCGATATCGAGCGTACGGATAATCACCTTCTTGCCCGCCATCGTCTCGGCCACCTGCTTATATGCCTGATACTGCTCCTCTTCCGTAGGGAAGGTATCCTTCTCCAGATAAAGGAATTCGCTTCTGAACAGGCCGATACCGCCGGCGTCGTTCTGCAATACATTCGCCACATCGGAAACCTTTCCGATATTTGCATAAATATTGATTTTCTTCCCGCTCTTCGTTACATTTTCTTTGCCTTTCAGCTCCTGGAGCAGTTTCCGTTTTTCCACTTCCTGCTCATACCTGTTCCGATAAGCTTCCAGCATCTCTTCTTCCGGATCGACGATCAGCTTTCCTTCAAAGCCGTCTACCACCGCCATCTTGCCATCTATCTCTAAGCTATAATCCACGCTGATCAGCGCAGGAATATTCATCGTCCTCGCCAGGATCGCCGTATGGGAATTGGAAGAACCGTATCGAGTGACAAAAGCAAGCACTTTACTCTTGTCCATCTGCACGGTCTCGCTGGGAGCGAGGTCATCCGCAACCACAATAGTCGCCTCATCCGTCTCCAGCCCTTCCCCGTCTCCGCCCTGTAAAACACGGATCAGCCGTTCCGAAATATCCTTTACGTCTGCGGCTCTCGCCTTCATATAATCGTCGTCCATTTCCGCAAACATCTTCGCAAAATTATCGCCGGTTACGGCTACCGCATATTCCGCGTTAATATTCTGCGTCTCAATCATGTTTGTGATAGAATCCAAATAATCCTGATCCTCCAGCATCATCTGGTGGACGTCAAAAATCATAGCCCCTGATTCCCCGACTTCCTTCACCGCTTTTTCATACAAAGCCTTAAGTTGACCAAGCGCTTTTTCCTTCGCCTCCGTTACCCGCGCCAACTCCCCGGCCGTATCCTCTACGTGAGTTCTCTTTACACTTTGATCGTCTTTTTTTAATATTGCAATCTTGCCAATCGCAATCCCGGAAAACACCGGTTTTCCTCTAAACTCTGTCATGTAAACCCTCCTTACCGCGATATTATTCTACCTTTTAGTTTAATGCATAACGGATAAGAAGTAAACCAAAAAATTGTTTTTTCTTCCATAAACTGCTTATAAAACTCATATGGCACAGAACCGTTCTCAGATCGAGTAATTCATGACTCCTTCCCTCTCCGTCTGCCGTCTTGCCAATTCTCCGATCGTAACGCCGTCCACCACCCGGTTAATGGCCTCGCTCAGCTCCCTCCAAACGGCCAGCGTTTCACAGGTGTCGCAGCGTCTGCACTGGTTTTCCTCATCCTCCAGGCACGCCACCGGACAAAGATTTCCTTCCGTCAGGCGCAATATCATGCCGACCGTATAATCTTCGGGATCTCCGGCAATACGGTAGCCCCCCTGGGCCCCCCTCGCGCTTTTCACATATCCCGCTTTGTTCAGAACCGAAATAATCTGCTCCAGATATTTCTCCGATATCTCCTGCCGTTCCGCTATCTTCTTTACTTTGATATACTCTCCCGTATTATGCACCGCCAGATCCAGCATCACCCGGACCGCATACCGCCCCTTTGTGGAAATCTTCATCTAACACCCATGCCTTTCATGCCCTTCTCCCAGCCTTCAGACTCCGGGCTCAGAACTTATCGATAATGCCTTTCGCGAAAATAAATAATATCAGCGCCGGAAGAACAACCTTTAAATAAATTTTCAATGCCTTCGATACTTTCCATCCGTTCCCCGTATTCGCTTCTTTCAGATAGTTATCAAATCCCCATCCCTTTTTTGTCACGCAGAACAGCAGATAAACAAAAGATCCCAGCGGCAGCAGCAAATTGCTGACAATAAAATCTTCCAGATCCAGTATATTGCTTCCTTCCCCAAAAGGCATAAACCCTGACCAAAGATTAAACCCAAGCACACAGGGCAGGGAAAGCACGGCAAGCAGGATCCCATTAATCAGGCAGGACTTTTTACGACTCAGCCCCCACATATCCATACCGCAGGAAATAATATTTTCAAATACGGCAAGCACCGTGGAAAAAGCCGCAAAGGACATGAATACGAAGAACAGGGTTCCCCATATCCGCCCTCCCGCCATATTGTTAAATACATTCGGAAGCGTCACAAAAATAAGGGATGGGCCGCTGTCAGGATTAATCCCGAAAGAAAAGCACGCGGGAAAAATAATCAGTCCCGCCACAATAGCGACAAAAGTATCCAATACCGCAATATTGACCGACTCTTTTAAAAGAGTGTGTTCTTTTCCAATGTAGCTCCCGAAAATCGCCATGGATCCGATGCCGAGGCTCAGGGTAAAAAACGCCTGATTCATAGCGCCCACCATCGTTTCGCCGATGCCCACTTCCATCATTCTGCCAAAATCCGGTTTCAGGTAAAATGCAAGCCCTTCCGCTCCGCCTTCCATCGTCAGGCTGTGTATGGCAAGCAATACCATGATCCCCAAAAGAGCCGCCATCATTCCTTTGGTGATACGTTCCACGCCGCTTTGAAGTCCGGCAGAGCAAATGCCGAAGCCGACCACGACGACGAGGAGCATCAATCCTACCATGACTCCTGGCTTCGCCAGCATACTGCCGAACATCTGCCCTACCTCCCCGGCATCTGCTCCCGTAAAACGTCCTGTCAGCATGAGGTAAAAATAATATAACATCCATCCTGCCACGGTCGTATAGAACATCATCAAACAATAATTGCCCGCCAGCCCTACATATCCGTGCCAATGCCATTTCGTTCCCTTCGGTTCCAGCTCATGAAAACTCTTTATAATGCTCTTCTTGCTGGCGCGCCCCACCGCAAACTCCATCGTCATTACGGGCAGCCCCATAATGGCCAGAAAGAACAGATAAAAAAGTACGAAAGCCCCGCCGCCATACCTTCCTGCCACATAAGGAAACCTCCATACATTTCCTATTCCGATCGCACACCCCGCCGAAAGCAATATAAATCCCAGTCGGGAACTCAGCTTTTCTCTTTCCATTCCGATACCTCTTGTCCTTTCCTGTCTATCCAAGTAATTGATAATGCGCCAACGCCTGGTAAACGCCGTCCTCATCGATATTAGCCGTCACATAATCCGCATAGGATTTCAACCGTTCGTTTCCGTTCCCCATCACGATCCCTGTGCCGCATTCCTGAATCATTTCCAGATCGTTCATACTGTCGCCGACGGCAACCGCATCATCCATGCCGCCGCCATAATATTCCAGCACTTTCCGAATGCCGCCCGCCTTATTATTTTTTACGGAAATCACTTCTATGGAATGCATCCGCCCTCTTTCCGGCATACTGCTGACAAACTGGTATTTGTCCTTAAAGTTCCTCTCCACCTCCTGTAAAGCTTCCGCTTCCAGACTGTAAAGGCAAAACTTGTAAATCACTTCCCTTTCCGGATCGTATGCCTCCATCCCGTGTACCGCCTTCTGCTGAAAGAATTCATGGCCGGAAGTTTCTTTTCCTTCCCCTTCAAAGTAATAGTCCCTGATCTCCGAATGCATATAGATCCCTTCTTTTCCTTCCAGAATATAAGAGACCCCTTTGCTTCTTCCGAATTCAAGAACCAGCTTCAGCTCGTCCTCCGGTATGTTATCTTCGTAGATGATCTTTCCCTCTGTTTCCGCATAGGCTCCGGCCGCAGCGATGATCCCGTCAACAGCAATTTCCTCCACATGGTCCAGCAGACAGCATGAACGCCCCGTGCAGATAAACACCTTATGCCCGGCACGGCGCGCCAGTTCCACCGCACGGCGTGCGCTTTCAGGGACGGCGTACTTTTTATGGTCAAACAGCGTTCCATCGATATCCAAAAAAATATATTTCATTCACAGCTCCTTACTCAAATGAGGGTGCTACAAAAACATGCCTAGCGGCACTGCCTTTTACACACCCTCAAACTCTCTGTTGCTTTCCAAAAACTCCCGTTTATTTAAACGGCACTACGGAACCCTGATACTTATCGTTGATGAACTTGCTGATCTCATCCGATTTTAATACCTCTACCAAGGCTTTTACCCCTTCGTTTTCTTCATTGCCTTCCTTCACTACAATTACATTTACATAGGTCTTAGCCGCTTCGGAATCCGAAGTCTCATACGCCAGGGCGTCCGTCTGCGCGTTCAGACCGGCCTGTAATGCATAATTACCGTTCAGCACGACAAAGGAAGTTTCATCAATTACCCTCGCCACCTGCGCCGCTTCCAATTCTATGATCTCCACATTGTGAGGATTTTCAGCGATATCGTTCTTCGTTGCTTCCATTCCCGCGCCTTCTTTCAAGGTAATAACGCCATTGTCCTGTAAAAGAAGAAGCGCCCTCGCTTCGTTGGTCGTGTCGTTGGGAACAGCGATCGTGGCTCCGTCCGAAATATTCGCAAGATCCGATTCAGTACCGCCATAGATGCCAAGCGGTTCATAATGTATCTCGCCCACGTTCACGAGATGCGTGCCCTTTTCCGCATTAAAGCTGTCGAGATAAGGGGTATGCTGAAAGTAATTGCAGTCAAAATCGCCCGCTTCCACCACTTCGTTCGGCTGTACGTAATCGTTGAATACCGTTACCTGCAGATCCCAGCCTTTCTCAGCCAGAATCGGCTTTGCCGCCTCCAATATTTCCGAATGCGGCACTTCCGTAGCGGCAACCGTAATCGTTCCCCCATCTCCGCCTTTGGAACCGCAGCCAGCCAATACTCCTGCTGCAAGAACCGCCGCAACTGCTACCGAAACAATCCTTTTTTTCATAATTTTTTCCTCCTCTTATTTATATAATCAAAAGGAACATGCCCTTTTCGATTCCCATCAATTCGTAATCCGCTTATCCAGCTTTTTCGAAAGCCTGGTTCCGACCAACTGTAGGATCTGTACGAGTATCACAAGCAGAACCACGGTAACGATCATAATATCCGCCTGGTAACGGTAATATCCGTAACGGATCGCCACATCCCCCAGTCCTCCGCCGCCCACTGCGCCGGCCATGGCGGAATATCCCAATATCGTTCCGAGAGCGATCGTCGCCCCTACGATCAGGGAAGTTCTGGCTTCCGCCAGAAGTACTTTCCAGACGATAGTTCCTGTTCCCGCTCCCATGCTCTGCGCTGCTTCAACCACGCCCCTGTCCACCTCCAAAAGAGAGGACTCCACCAGCCGCGCGATAAACGGCGCTGCCGCTATGGTAAGAGGTACGATTGTCGCCGTAGCCCCATAACTCTTTCCTACTACAAACCGGGTAAACGGAATCAACAGCATCAATAATATCAGAAACGGTATCGATCTCGTCACATTGACGACCACATCCAGTATTTTATAGACTACCGCATTCGGCCTCAGTCCGTCCCTTGCCGTAATCACCAGAAGGATTCCCAGCGGAAGCCCGATCACATATGCAAAAAGAGTTGACGTAAGCGTCATATATAAAGTTGTCCCTGTTTCCTTCGCCAGCATCATAATCGTCGCGCTATCCCACATAATTATCCAGCTCCTCCACTTCCAACTTTCTCTCTTTCAAATAACTTATCATTTTCCCCGCCACGATCTCGTCCTCCGGGAGCTGCAAAATCATCTGTCCATGAGCCACTCCTCCAATATCCTTCGTATCCGCAAGCAGGATATTGGCCGGCGTTTTACATTCCAGCACCATATTGGCAATCACGGGTTCAAAAGAGGAATTTTCCTTAAACACGATGCGGATGCAGCGCTTTCCTTTCATTTCCTGATAATTGCCGCCATTCTGGAACACAAGCCTCTTGGCCGCCGCCGTTTTCGGCCTTGCAAATACTTCCTCCACCGTGCCGGTCTCAGCAAGAGTCCCGCCATCGATAATCGCCACGTGGGTGCATATTTCCTGTACTACCGCCATTTCATGGGTAATAATAACAATCGTAATCCCATATCTTTCGTTGATTTCTTTTAAAAGCGCCAGAATGGACTTTGTCGTCGTAGGATCTAATGCGCTGGTCGCTTCGTCGCAAAGCAATATTTTCGGATTGGTCGCAAGCGCTCTTGCGATCGCTACCCTCTGCTTCTGCCCGCCGGAAAGCTGCGCCGGATAAGCCTTTGCTTTTTCCGACAGCCCTACGATCTTCAGCAGTTCTTCCGCCCTTCCTCTGGCCTCTTTTTTCTTCTGTCCTACAATCTCCAGAGGAAAACAAATATTATCCAACACTGTGCGCTGCATCAACAGATTAAAATGCTGGAAGATCATCGCGATCTGTGTACGCATCTGGCGCAGTTCCCTTTCTTTCAACGCCGCCAGATCTTTCCCTTCCACCAGCACAGTCCCCCTGGTGGGCTTTTCCAGAAAATTCAGACAACGCACAAGCGTACTTTTTCCTGCCCCGCTCATACCGATAATTCCATAGATTTCTCCCTTATGGATATCCAGATCGATCCCTCTTAACGCTTCTACCGTATTTTCTTTACCAACAAATGTCTTGCTGACATCCTTAATCTGTATGATCCTTTCCATAACCGCATCCCCATTCTTCCGCCCTTTAGAAATTCTCTTCGCGCTACGTATCATACCACAGACTGACAATTTCTGCAAGGCAATGTTTCCCGCTCCGGGCTTTGCCGATTACGTTATATTGCTATCATCTGTACGGAATCAGATATTTTTCTGCAAGATCGGCACTCATTTTACTGCTCGCGGGAATGAAACATTTCCGTAGAAAGATACCGGTCGCCGGAATCCGGCAGCAGAGCTACGATTGTCTTCCCGGCATTTTCTTCTCTTTTCGCCAACTGTACTGCCGCCGCCAGCGCCGCTCCTGAGGAAATACCGACAAGAATTCCTTCTCTCACCGCCAGCTTTCTTCCTGCCGCAAAAGCATCCTCATTTTTTATACGGATCACTTCGTCATAAACGGCGGTATTTAATACGGAAGGAACAAAGCCCGCGCCGATCCCCTGGATCTTATGCCCTCCGGCCTTTCCCCCGGAAAGCACCGGAGATGCATCCGGTTCTACCGCCACTATCTTTATCCTGGGATTTTTTAATTTCAGGAACTCTCCAACTCCGGTAATCGTTCCTCCGGTTCCTACCCCTGCCACAAAAATATCTATTTTTCCGTCCGTGTCCTCCCATATTTCAGGCCCAGTGTATGCCTCATGGGCCTTCGGATTAGCCGGATTATCAAACTGCCCCAGAATCACAGCGCCAGGGATGTTTTCTTTTAATTCCTCCGCTTTCTCAATGGCCCCTGTCATTCCCTTCGCTCCCTCGGTCAGCACCAGTTCCGCCCCATAAGCTTTCAGAAGGTTTCTCCTCTCCACGCTCATCGTATCCGGCAGAGTCAGTATCGTCCGGTATCCTCTGGCGGCCGCCACGGAAGCGAGCCCGATCCCCGTGTTCCCTGAGGTGGGTTCGATAATGGTAGCTCCTTTTTTCAGGATGCCCTTTTGTTCCGCATCTTCGATCATGGCAAGCGCTACTCTGTCTTTCACGCTCCCCGCCGGATTCAAATATTCCAGTTTCGCCAAAATCCGCGCCTGATTCACCCCTTCCGATTCGGAAAAATTACCGACCTCCATCAGAGGCGTCCCGCCGATCAGTTCCGTTGCATTTTTCTTAATATTTGCCATTTTCATTCTCCTCTTTTAATTCATAGTATTTCTCTAGGAATTTTATGGATTAAATATTAGCACTATGGGCGGAATCTGTCAATACATATCACGATAATTGCAAAACCGGTAGAAAAATCCACGCCTGTATGCTAGAATGGATGTCAAAGGAATCGGGGAATGTTTCCTCCCTTACTAAAATTGAAAATACAACAGGTGATGCTATGTATCAAAATATATATACACCATTGCAGATTCAAGCAATCTTGCATCCTATATTTGTAAACTATAATATTAAAAAAGCAATTCTTTTCGGCTCCTATGCAAAAGGGTTTGCCAGAGAGCAAAGCGATATTGATCTCCTTGTTGACAGCGGCCTGAAGGGTCTTGCCTTTTTTGGACTGCTTGAGGATATTGTAACCTCGCTTGGGAAAAATGTTGATTTACTCGATGTTTCCCAGTTGACGCCTGATTCTCTGGTTGGTGAAGAAATTAAGAAAAATGGAGTGGTCATTTATGAACAATAAAGACAAGCAGATTCTATTGAAGATTTCCCATCATATTGATTCTGTATTAAAATATTGTGAAAATTGTACAAATCTCACCGCTTTCCAAGCCGATCTCATGCGCGTTGAAGCTTGTGTATTCAACCTTATGCAAATAGGCGAACTTGCAAAAGTATCAATAAGCGATGAATTCAAAGCAACTACCCCTACAATACCTTGGAAACAGCTTTATGGCATGAGAAATCGAATTGTCCACGGCTACTCTGGCGTAGATATGAATATTATCTGGGATACAATTCATGAAGATTTGCCTCTGTTAAAAAAAGAATTAGAAAAATATCTGAATTTCATCGAAAAAGATTCTTCCAATTTTCTGTGAAGCAAAGCGATATATCCGTTCAGAAAGGAACCATAAAATTATGAAAAAAAGAGTCGTCGTCTCCCTCGGCCACCAAGCCTTAGGCTATACTACATTGGAGCAGAGGGATGCCGTACAAATCACTGCCAGAGCCCTCGCCGATCTGGTGGAGGCCGGTTACCAGCTTACCATCACCCATAGCAACGGGCCTCAGGTAAGTATGATCCATAAGGCCATGACCGAACTGCGCCGCGTCTATATCGACTATACCCCGGCTCCCATGTGCGTCTGTTCTGCCATGAGCCAGGGATATGTGGGCTATGATATTCAAAATTCCCTGCGGGCGGAACTTTTAAGCCGCGGGATTTCCCGGACGGTCAGCACCGTCCTGACCCAAGTAACGGTAGACCCCTACGACGAAGCGTTTTACGAGCCTACCAAGATTATCGGGCGCTATATGTCCAGGGATGATGCGGAAACAGAAATCAAAAAAGGAAATTACGTCATAGAAGAACCGGGCAAAGGCTTCCGTCGCGTGATCGCCGCTCCTAAGCCCATAGATATCGTGGAAATCGAAGCGATCCGCCTCCTCGCCGACGCCGGACAGGTCGTCATCGCATGCGGCGGCGGCGGTATTCCCGTGATCGAACAAAAACATGCATTGCAAGGCGCTTCCGCCGTCATCGAAAAAGATTCTATTGCCGGAAAGCTGGCCGGAGACTTGAAAGCAGATCAACTGATCATCCTCACCAGCGTTCCTTGCGTATACAAAAATTTTAGTTCCGACCAGCAGGAAGAACTTCGTTCCTTGACGGTCTCCGAAGCCATGGCTTACCGGGAAGAAAGACAATTCGGCGAAGGCGACATGCTCCCTAAAATAGATGCCGCCATCGCTTATTTGAACGTCTGCCCGCAAGGCAGCGTATTGATCACTTCCCTGGACTGCGTCAAAGAAGCCCTGAAAGGCAGCGCAGGAACACTTATCCGTCCATAAGATTCTTCGCCATACGGATGTCGGACTCTGCTATATAAAAATGAGAAAAGATTGAAAATTAAAAATGGAGAAAACAATGAACAACCATGTATCCATGCGTCAGGAAATATTAGACTATGCTTTTGCCGAATATGGCACGGAACCGGAATATCTGTGGAAAGACTCTCCAAACTGCGCCGTCCTTCGCCATTCCAGCAATAACAAATGGTACGGCATTATCATGGACGTGCCGAAAAGCAGACTCGGCCTTACAGAAAATGACGACACCAACAGCAGCACCAAGCATACTATCGATGCAGCAGTTGATGTTGATGTCGTTGATATCCTGAACGTCAAATGCGATCCCGACATGAACGGAGCGCTACGCACACAAAGCGGTTTTCTTCCTGCCTACCATATGCACAAAGGGCATTGGATCTCGATCCTTCTGGATGGAACCGTCGAGAAGGAACGTATTTTTCCCCTTCTCGACATGAGCTTTGCGCTCACCGATCTGCGGAAGAAAAAACAATAATATTTATGGCCTGGTTCCTGCCAGCGCCGCCATCATCGCCCCTATGATAATCCCGAAATCCGACAGGTTAAACACGATCCGTGAGAACCGTTTCCCACCGAATCCAAAGCTGAAATAATCTACCACATATTTTCTTCTGATCCTGTCATACGTATTGCTGAATCCCCCTCCCAGCAGCAGAGAAAGACCCGTTTTCAACATCCTGTTCCCCTGTCCCAAAGACAGGATAAAGGCCGCTGCCACTATGATTGTCAAAAATACTGACAGCGCCGCCACCATGGGCCTTCTTTTCTGCCCCGCGTTTAAAACCGCCCCCTCGTTATGGTGAAGACGGAACCGGAGCAGACCTTTGCACCGTCTTTTTTCTTTCCCGTCCGCCAGGGAACGTTCCATGTGGTTTTTTATAAAGAGATCGCCGATAAAAACAGCCGTTGCCATGCATAGGTAAATCATGATTTACTCCATTTCTGCGCGGCTTTATTGCGCAAAGCCAGCCTGGCTTTCAAGTTTGTGGATGCCGCGCAGACACAAACTTGGGATTGAAAATTTTTAATTTTCAATCTTCCACCTCCCTGTTTTTCTTTACACATCCCGTTCTTCCCCTTCTTCCTCCCAGAAATCCTCCAAACCGATCGTCGGCATGGATTTCACATCCAGGCCATGACAGTTTGACAGGGAGCATAGCTGTTCGCGAATCATATGGTACTCCTGGATAATATTATCCGCACTTTTCGAATAAAGGCATTCCACCATTTGCCGGAACTGCCGCTGGAAATATCGATTCAGCAAGGCCGAATTTTCCAACAGCCAGGCTGTCATGGGATGATCCTCTGTAATCCCTCTTCGGAAGAACATGGAAGCATGGCACATATATTTCCTGCTTTGGTCACTGGCTGCCCTGCAAAACATCATAGGAGGAAAAATATCATACTTTCCCCTGCCTTCTTCCTTTTTCTTTTTATGAAACATAATGATCTGTCCCTTTTCATAATTTATTGTCATATCATAATGATCTTGTAAATATACCATTGCATATTTGTACATCATTTGGTGCATACCACCCATGTCTACCAATAATGTAACCTTATCTTCTTTCCTTTCTGCATATTCCTGGTATTTTCTTATAATTTCTTTCGCGCAATCTTTCTGATTCTGCATCATCCATTGCCCTACCGCGGAATTTTGCACCTCCCGCCACTCGGATAAAGTTATAAGATTCCAATCTGCCAATCCAAATAAGAATCCTGCGTTATCCGGCATCACATATTTATCCAAAATCCCCCTAATTCCCACAAGAAGATCCAACGGCAGCTTTACTATCTTAGAACGGCTGGCCTTCACTGTCGGTTTCCACTTTCCTTCAAGTAAAAACAATTTACAATTCCCGATATCAAGATGATTATATAGTGTTCTGTCCATTACAATACCCTGATAGATAACACCCCCGACAATATAAGGATTGCCAAAAATAGTATCCCAAATTGCTCCCAAGTTCTCATATTTCAATGCATCTAATCCAAACGTTAAAACTTCTGTTCCTATATTATCGTTATCTTGTCCGGCTTTTACATAGCTATCCATATTCTCTGCCTTGCTAATTTCCTCTTTCCTTAGCCAGCATTGGAATATGCACTTCGATTTTTCCCCCGGACAGTAAGCCCCACTCCTCACTGTATAATTCTTCCCTCCCTCTTCCCAATATAATTTCCTTTCAAAATACACCTCATGCTTCGCCAGCACACCCGAAAAACCAGGCAAGACTTGCGGATCTTCTGTATCCAGCGATATCACCGTCTGCACCAGCTTGGGATAATTCCCCCTGACAGCAGGAAAAAATTCGTCAAACCTCTTCTTAGACTCCTGATCCAGCTCATAAACCCTCTCTCCCGCAAGGTCATGGGCGATTTTTATCGCTTCCCTGTAAGTCCTGCCCACCCTTTTCTTATTATAATATACGGGCATCCTGGCTCCGCAAAGATATTTACTCACCGTTTCGCGCAGGTTCAAAGTCCCCAGCTTTCCCGGATCCAGCCGGATCGCGATAGATGTGCCCGGTTTTCCCCTGTATCCGCGCCACTCCGAACAGTCTTGTCCTTTTTCTCCAAAAAAATCCGGTCTTGGAAGGTTTCCTCCTGTCCCATGATTTTCTGCCTGGCTCATGATCGTATAATATCCTTTTAACCCCGTCACCTGCAGCCGTATGCCATAGTCCGTTCCCCGCGCATGTCCCGCCGGCATTTCCTCGCGGCGGTTTTTTTCCGGGTCGAAATACAACGTGGAAACCTCCACGAAATCCCCGCACAAAAAACAGGATAAAAAACCGATCCCAAAGCAGCTGATTCCGTGAAACTCCTCCATCCGCCCGTGATCCCGCAAATCCCTTTTTAACTCCTGCGAAGTGTAGTAGGAATTGCCCACCTTTAAAAAATAACGCTGCAACATTCCAAGAGTCATCCCGGTTCCATAATCATCGATACGAAACCAAAGATTTCCCTCCTTATCGCTCCACTCCCAACAATCGATGCGCGACTCCTCCGGCACAAAGGAAGCATCCATCTCCTCCCGCAGCAGCGTGGCATCAATCGCATTCTGCAACAGTTCCCTCACGAAAACATCCCGGTCATCATACAGGTTTTCTCCCATCAGGAGATGCAATATCTGTTCCTGATCCATCGTAAGGCTAAAATCGCCGCCCAGGTACCCGTCCGACTCGATCTCCCCGCGCCATACTGCCCGCGGAAATGGAAATTCCTGCCGCCATCCCGCCCTGCAATACCTCTGCAGCCCGGCACACTGATAGAGTTCCTCATCCACCCAATCCAGAAAATGCCTGACCGCATGTTCTATCTCAGGGTTTTTGCAGCGGGCCTTATAAGGCAGCTCTTCTCCGGCAGGAACCGGCGGATAAGAAAAACCTGCCGAAGACTGATGTTTTTTCCATTCCTCACGGCTCTTTTCATTATATGCGGCATAACTGTAAAGCACTCTCGGCGCACGGGTATCGTCGAAGTCCAGCAGATCGGCCAGACGCAGCAGCAACGCGCAGAATAACGGATCAGCATCGCTGGCCGCCAGATATTCCAGTTCCCTGTTTATACGAAGCTCCTTCGGCCCCTCTCCATGAGCCTGACAGACCGCCAGCACGCACCTCTTTGGCACCGCCCGTACCGGCCAGCTGTCCATTAATTCCATCCACCCTTCATTTTGCAAAGCCTCCGATATGCGAAAGGGATGCAGCGTGCGGAGATACCACTGCCTCTTATCCTCCGGCCATTCTTCCGACGCGCATCCTAATAGTTCCGGGGCATATTCCCGCAGGAATTCCTGACAGGATCTTTCCCTGGAAAAAGCAGACTCCCGCTCCTCATCCGTATACACCATCCCAAGGTCATGCAGACAGGCGGCCAGAATGAGCAGTTCTATTTCCCCTGCCGACAGCTTTCCGATCCAGTCTCCGAGCAGACCGCCCATAGCATCCAGCACATTTCTTACATGGGTTCCGTCATGCAGCGTATAGTTTTTAAAGTCTTGCCGCACATCGCTTAAATACGCCACGGCCTCCTCATACACTTTTTTCACCCATGCCATTCTTTCTTCATCCGAAGACATTTTTTCCCGATATGTCCGCCATAGTGCGGTACTCTCCAACCCCTGAGAACGTTCTGCCATAATCCCCTGTCCCCTTTATCTTTGTTATTTTCTTTTATTTATGTATACAGCTTTTTTCTTATTATAATCCATCACCGGCCAGCCATTCAACCGCTTTCGTTTCTTTAATTTTTACGCAAACACAGAACTCCATATGATTGTTTAAAGGGGAGGAACCGGGAGGGCGGAATCGGCAGCGGGGGGAGAAGGGCGGCAGAAGGAAGGAGATGGTCAGGGGCGAACGGTTCGGGATAGTTTCGCGCTGCTTTGCGGAGGGAAATGAAATTTTCTTAATATTCCGTCCAAAAAACAACAATTTGGTGACACGGATGTCACCAAAAGCCCGCAATGAACCCGGATGGCGAATCGCGGGCGGTTGCGTCCGGCCGACACCACTTCGCCGGAATATTTAGAAAATTCATTTCCCGAAGCCAGCACGCGAAACTATCCCGAACCGTTCGCCCCTGACCGTCTCCTTCCTTCTGCCGCCCTTCTCTTCCTGCTGCAGATTCCACCCTCCCGGTTCCTCCCCCTCAAACAACAACATGCATTTTGCCCCTCACCCATATTGCAAATTTTCCCCTGAAATGCTATGATAATTCAAGAAATATTACGATCAATGGAGAACGTCATGAAAAGAAAAATCAGCATATTGTTTCCGGCCCTTTTATTGGCCGTATTATTGTCCGGATGCCAAAGCAAAGACTCTGATCCTGTATTTTCAACCACAGACAACGAGCAGGAAGCGGAGCGTACACCTGATTCTGATACGGTCAATCTGACTGTCTGGGGCGCGGAAGAAGATGAAGAACTGCTCCGCCAGATTATCGACGGATTCCAGGAAGAATACCAAAACCAGGCGAACTTTGCCATAACTTACATGCCGCAGAGCGAAAGCCATTGCACCGACGCCTTGATGGCGGATCTGGAAAACGGCGCGGATGTATTCGCCTTCGCCGATGACCAGCTGTATACGCTTGTAGCCGCCGGCGCTCTGGAGCCGATAGATAACGCAGAAACGATCCGCGCATCGAATCTGCCGGAAGCTGTCCTTGCAGCATCCGTGAACGATACTCTGTACGCCCTGCCCCTCACCGCAGACAACGGGTATTTTCTTTATTATAATAAACAATATTTTTCCGAAAAAGATATTGCATCCCTGGACCGGATGCTTGATATCGCAGCGGAACAAGAGAAAAAAGTTTCGATGGAATGGTCCTCCGGGTGGTATGTATACTCCCTCTTCGGCAATACCGGGCTCACTGTCGGCCTGAACGACGACGGGATCACCAACTACTGTACCTGGAACAGTACCGAAGGGGATATTAAGGGAACCGACGTGGCGCGGGCCATGCTGGCTATGGCGGAACATCCCGGCTTTATCAGCACGGACGACGCCGGTTTTTTGGAAGGCGTGAAAAACGGCACGATCATCGCAGGAGTCAACGGCGTATGGAATGCTGTCGCCGTGGAAGAAGCATGGGGCAACGGTTTCGGAGCGGCAAAGCTTCCCTCCTACACATGTGCCGGACAGCAAGTCCAGATGGCTTCTTTTTCCGGCTATAAATTGATCGGAGTAAACGCCTATTCCAGCCATCCGCAGTGGGCCGCAAAACTTGCGGAGTGGATCGCAAGCGAAGAAAACCAGGCGCTCCGTTTCCAGCTCCGCGGCCAGGGGCCTTCCAATATCCAGGCCGCCGCTTCTGCAGAAGTACAAAGTTCCCCCGCCATCGCCGCATTGTTGGAACAGTCTGAATTTTCCTGCCTCCAACGCGTCGGCGGCAATTTCTGGGAACCTGTCACTACGTTTACCGCCGATATCCTGGCCGGAAATATGAAAGGAAAAAATCTCCAGGAACAGCTTGACATTATGGTAGATGGGATTATCGCGCCATAATACCCCCCAATATCAATACCAGACATCAAAGGAGTACTCGTTATGATGAAAAATATCAGTTTAAAACATCGTCTGATTATACCGATTGCCCTTCTCGGCATTGTAGCCCTTTTGTCAAACATTCTTTCTATCATCAATATACATAACGTAAACGCAAATGCCTCCAATATCGCCGATAATTATATGGACGGCAAAAGCCGGCTGGCGGAAATCTGCCAGTCCTCCATGGATATACATAAAATGGCCCTGAGCCACATCGTCGCCACAGATTACGAAACTATGATCTCCCTCGTCCAGCAGATCAAGGAAAAAGAAGCCCTTCTGGACGATATGCTGGAAGAATACCAAACCCATGTGGTTTCCGAAGATCAGGCAAAATACGAAGCCCTCCTGGCAGACTATGCCTCTTTCAAGCACGCGCTTGTCCACCTGGTCTGCGCCAGCGCCAGCCACAAGACGCAGGACGCCTATGCCCTCGCTAACGGCGACGTGGCCTTATATGCCGACGCCATGGAAAACGATATCGATTCCCTGACCGCTTCTATCAGCGACCAGACTTCCGAAGCCAGAAACCGGCTCTCCACCGTATATCTCATATCCCTGGCTGCCGGCATTACGGCGGTTATCATCTGTACTTTGCTGGTATTTACGGATTTGAAGCTGATTACGAATTATGTTGTGACCCCCATCAAGAATATCCTGAACACCATTCAGGAAAGTTCCGGGCGCATCCACCATATGACAAAAGAAGTATTAAAAAGAACGCAAGCATCCAAAGGAAGCGCTGCCGGCCTCTCCTCCCTCGCCGAACAGCTGTCGGCATCCATTCAGGAAGTGGCGGGCAATGCAGCCCTGATCAACGACAATACGGGCAGCGTCCGTCTGGATGTCAAGAATATTACAGAAGAATGCGGCGCTATCACGGAGTACACCGTCCACATGAATGCCCGCGCAGATGCCATGCAGCAGTCCGCCCAGACCAACGCGGAAGTCACCAGCGCCAAGGCTGCGGAGATTCTCCGCTCCCTTAACGATGCTATCGAAAAAAGCAAAAGTGTCAACCAGATCAAAACGCTCACCGGAGAGATTCTCGCCATCTCCCAGCAAACCAGGCTGATCGCTCTTAACGCTTCCGTAGAAGCCGCTAATGCCGGGGAAGCGGGCAGGGGCTTCGCCGTAGTCGCCAGCGAAGTGCGCGATCTTGCGCATTCCAGCCAAGAGACCGCCAACCGCATCCAGGAGATTAACGATGTGGTCATTGCCGCCGTGTCCAATCTCTCTGAAAATGCCCAATACCTAATCGACTATATGAACCAGTCCGTCCTCACGGAATTCCAGTCATTCGTACAGTCCGGCAGCCAGTACAAGGAAGATGCCGCTTACATACGCCAGACTATGGATGAATTCCACGAGCAAACCAAACGCTTGAAAAATTCTATGTCTGGAATCGCGGACTCCATCTGCGCCATCACAAAAGCTATCGATGAAAGCGCTATCGGCATTACCGGTGTCGCCGACAATACCAGAAACCTTGCTGGCGATATGGAGGATATCGCACAACGCATGGGCGTCAACCAGGAAGTCGTGGAAGGGCTGGAGAAGGAAACGATCGTATTCAATAACCTGTAGCCTTTTCAGCGCCACTATTTTCATCCCTCTGCCAGCACCCTGAAAGTACCCGCAAGATCCAGCCTCCCGAACCCCCAGGAGCGGTTCGGATATACAATATCCTCGCTGCGCGCCGCTCCCCGCACAAAGTATGCCTTCACTTCCATACTCTGAGCCAGCACGTCATTTTCTTCGATCACCGCCCACTGCATAAACTGTGCCGCTCCTCCTGCCGTAATAGCGGCGGCCATACAAGAACCGGTACGCGCTCCCAGCGCCGTCGAAACATTGACCCCCGGTGCGGCAATATCCGGTTTCAGCCCCCCGCCTCTGGCAAATCCCCTGCCGGAATCGATATAAAAACTATTATTGCCCGCATCATAGGCGGATACTGTGATCACATTATCTGCCAGGGACGGCTCCGTCAATGTCACATACGGCGTAGAACTCAGGAAATAGACGTCGGTTTTTAAAAACTGGGTAATCGGCAGCCACATATTGATATAGCCATAGCCAATACTTCCCCGCATTTCTATTTGAAAAGTCCATACCCCCGCAGTCGGCTGTACGACCCGGAATACCACCAGTTCATCGCCGCCGCCCTGTTCTACTAAAATATGATCTACGGCAATCCTCGTTTTTTCATAAATAAAACTGAAATTCCTCGTTTCCCTGCTCCTGAAATCAATGTATGGTATGACTTCCCCTCCCGGAGAACGAATCGACACGCTCATCGTATTCGGAACGGTCCCCCATAGTTCCATAACAAAACCCGGCTCTTCATTCCCCACGCGTATTTCCGCCGTCTGCATCACCGCAGCGCCTTCCATTGGAAAAAGCCTTTGGAAATGGTGTCCCGCATTGCCCTCGTTTCCGCCGCCCGCCACGACTACACGGTTCCGCTTTCTGGCGATCCTGTCCAAATATCTTGCCAGCACAGAATTGCCGGCATGGTCTCCCCAGTTTGTCCCCATGCCGATACATATGACCACCGGCCTTTCGCTTACTTCCGTAAAGCGGTCCAGGTATTTCAATGCCATCCCGATATTCGCATCGCAATAAGCCGGCACGCCGTCCGGTATCAAATAGTAATCCCTCAAATATTGCTTCGCTTCCTTGCATTTCACCACCACGATATCCGCATCCGGCGCAGCGCCTAAAAAATTCATACCAAAACCCGTATCGCTCCCCGCCGCCACGCTGGCCATGGCCGTTCCATGGCCGTCCGTATCCGTAGACGGAACCACCGACAACGGATCATCGCTTCTGATCGCCTCGTTGATCTGTTCATTGGTATACTCCGTTCCAAAAGAAAATCCATCCGGCGGAACCCCTTCCTGTATCGTCTGATCCCATATAGATAATATTCTCGATGTGCCGTCTTCCCTCTTAAAAACATCTAAATTATAACGAATTCCAGTGCATATAAATCCTATAACCACGCCTTTTCCAGTCAAAGAAAGGGGCGGCCTTTGCACCTCAGCAATTCCCGATCTTATCAGATTCACCGGATCGTATTCGCCCGCCGGGCCCACGGCCTCCTGCATCAAACCATATAACTTCGGAATCGAATTATAAGTATATTTGCTCACGCTGACTGGCATCTGGACGGAACGCCTGAAATACAGTACCGCAAACTCCTCATCAATCATTTCCACGCAGTAATCCATGCCGTCCAGTTCATCCCCAACCAGCATAAAGTCAATCAATGCTTCTCCAAAATCTTCAGATAATATCTGCTCTCTGCACGCCATATTTCCACTCTTTACACTTTTCTTCTATTGTATGACCCCTTCTTCCATAACGTTAAGAAAAACGAACCAGTTTGTCTTTGCATGGAAAGATCAATTTTCATAAACGCCGTGACGGAGGGAAGCTAAAGGAAGCAAAAGCAGCCGGGAAAGGGGCGGACGGAGGGCCGGTTTTCTGCTGTTGCATACAATCAGTAATTTCACTTATGAAATGGTCGATAATCAGAGTGAAATCGCCAGGACGGCGGTTTCAGGAAGCATAAGGCATGGATGCCGTTGCTTCCGACTCGTTCGGTTTTATCATGTTACCCATTTCATTAGTGAAATCTGATTGGAAGCTCCAGCTGAAAACCGGCCCTCCGTCCGCCCCTTTCCCGGCTGCTTTTGCTTCCTTTAGCTTCCCTCCGCCACGGCGTTTATGAAAATTGATTTCTCTGATCTTTACAGCAATTTTAATGTTTTTTTCATCTAATCCGTGTATACTTATAAAAGGGAGGTTGTATGATATGCGTATATTAATTGCAGAAGACGAAAAATCATTAAACAATGTGATTACCAAAACATTGACTAAAAACGGATACAGCGTGGACTCCTGCTTTGACGGAGAAGAAGCTTTGGACTATCTGACGGGAGCGGAATACGATGCTGTGATTCTGGATATTATGATGCCAAAGCTGGACGGTATCAGCGTTTTAAAAAAATTCCGGGCTTCCGGCAGTTCAACTCCCGTCCTTTTCCTGACTGCAAAAGACGCTGTCTCCGACAGAGTGCAAGGACTGGATGCAGGTGCGGACGACTATCTCATAAAACCCTTCTCTTTTGACGAACTTCTGGCCCGCATCCGCGTTCTGCTGCGCCGGAATACCGGCAACGCGGAGAATGTTCTCCGGGCAGCCAACCTGACAGTGGATTTGAACGCCCGCACGGTTTTCAGAGACAGCACTGCCATCGCCCTTTCTTCCAAAGAATTTTCTATTCTGGAATACATGGTAAGGAATCAGGGCATCGTTCTCACAAGGGAAAAAATCGAACAACATATCTGGAACTATGATTATGAAGGCGGTTCCAACGTGATCGATGTATATATCCGCTATCTGCGCAAAAAAATTGATGATTCCTACACCCCTAAACTCATTCATACCGTCAGAGGAACCGGATATGTACTCAAGGAGATAAACCCATGAAACACCTGTCCATAAAAGCAAAAATTACACTCTGGTATACAGTGCTTATGGCTCTTCTCGTCATAGTCATGCTCTGGATCTTGTTTTCTGTCAGCAATACACGGATCCTGTCCGGCGCCAATACAAGATTGAAAAATACGGTGGTCCGAAGCTTTCGGGAAATCGATTTTGAAGACGGAATGTTGGAATTCGACGACGATTTCCTGAGACTCGGCACGGAAAACGGCATATACCTGTCGGTATACGACCGTTACGGCAACTATCTGTATGGCCAGCTCCCGGCTTACTACTCGGGAACGCCTACTCTGGTCATGGACGAATTGCAGCAGGATTATGATTTCTACACCCAATGGTATATCTATGACTACAAAATGCCTGTGGAGGGCTATGGAAAACTCTGGGTAAGGGGCATCACCTCACAGCTTCGAACCGACAGAGCCCTTATAACCATGATTCGACTGGCACTGATTTTCTTTCCATTTTTCGTATTATGTATCGCCGTGAGCGGCTATTTTCTCATACGAAAGGCTCTGGCTCCTCTCCGGTCCGTTACCGAAGCGGCCGAAGAAATCAGCCTCGGCAAAAATCTCTCCAGGCGCATTCATCTGGAAGGCGGCCAGGATGAAGCGCACCGGCTGGCCTACACCTTTGACCATATGATGGATAAACTGGAGACTTCCTTTGAAAATGAAAAACAGTTTACTTCCGACGTCTCCCATGAACTGCGCACTCCCACATCCGTCATTCTCGCCCAGTGCGAATATGCTCTTTCCAATCAGGACTCTCCTGAAGAACTAAAAAGCTGTCTGCATACGATTATGAATCAGGCGCGCAAAATGACCGCCCTGATCTCCCAGCTCCTTACCTTATCCAGAGCGGACAGCGGAAACCAAAGCCTTCATCTGGAAACGATTAACCTGAGCGAACTCCTTGAAATCATTGCGCAGGAACAGCAGATCATTGCGGATCAAAAAAACATTACCATTCAGGCCGATATTTCCCCCCATATCCACATGCGGGCCGACGAAACGATGATGATGCGTTTTTTTATTAATCTTATTTCCAACAGCATCCGCTATGGCAAGGAAAACGGCCATGTGTATATTACGCTGTCTTCGGAAGGGAATACTATCACCGGAGCGGTAGCTGACGATGGGATCGGCATCTCAGCCGAACAGCTTCCCCTCATCTGGAAGCGGTTTTATCAGGCAGATCCCGCAAGAACTTCCGATGCAAGCGTCAGCTCCGGCCTTGGCCTCCCTATGGTACAATGGATCGCCAAAGCCCATGGCGGAACCATATCCGCGGAAAGCACCCCAGAGCAGGGAAGTAAATTTTCTTTTACTTTTTCATCTTCCCTTAATCTTGACACTATATGATAGATTTATCGAAGCAAATAAAAAGGGTTTTTCAATAATCAGGAGGAGAGTTTACAATGAAAAATAAGAAAATGAAAAGAACTTATATACTTACGGCAATATTAGGTCTGGCCTTTACATTTACAGCCTGCGGTTCCGCAGCAGAGGCCAAATCTGCCCAGCCGGAAGCGGCACAAGAAGCGGCCTCTGCCCAGGATAGCACACAGGTACAGGCCACTCCTCCCATACAGACCATGGGAACGCTTCCCGATGGCACACAGGTACCCGTCACCATTCTTCCCGACGGCACGATCCAGATCTCACAGCCATCTACGGATACAACCGCACAAGACCAGCCCGCAGACGCTAACGCCCCGGCGGCTCAGGAACCGCAAGTTCAGCTGGCAGACAATAATGCCTCCGCAGCTCAGGCAACTTCCGCAGCTTCCGCAGCTCCTGCAGCGCAGGAACCGCAAGTTGCGCCGACAGGTAATAGTTCACAAGCATCCTTTATCGGAGAAGAAAAAGCATTGCAGATCGCTTTGGAACATGCGGGAGTAGCATTAGAAAATGTTGCCTATTCCCAGGTAAAACTGGAAAACGATGACGGCAGATGGGAATATGATACCGAATTTTACTCCGGCAGCAAAGAATATGACTACGAAATCGACGCTTCCACCGGTGAGATCCTCGGCTATGACCACGATATCGAAAGCGTTTACCTGCCCTCTGCGGATAATGCACAGTCTTCCGCCGCTTCCGTCAGCCTGGAAACTGCCAAATCTTCTGCTTTGGCCAAAGTTCCGGGGGCCGGCGAATCCAACATCAGGATCAACCAGGACTATGATGACGGCAGACTGATATACGAAGGCAAAATCATCTACAATACTACCGAATATGAGTTTGAAATCGATGCAACCACCGGCACATTTCTCGAGTGGAGCGCGGAATCTATTTATGATTAATATTGGCATGAAAAAGGGGCATCACTGAATGATATTTTCAGTGATGCCCTTTTTTAGTATCCATTATTTATAGAATCAACGCTCTCTTTCCAAGAATACCGGACACTGCCAGGCTGCACATCAGCTTACCGCACCCAAAACTGCCTTGCTGCTGCGCGCCGGTCTATTGAAGATGATCCGGCAATTCCATGCGGTTGCCTCGGATATCGATCACCGGGCCTCCTGTTTTTTCGATATATTCTCTCGTAATCGTCACCTGTCCGATATTATCGTCCTTCGGTATTTCATACATAATATCCAGCATAAACTCTTCGATAATAGCACGCAGAGCCCTCGCTCCCGTATCTTTCTCCATCGCTTTTTCTGCGATCGCTTCCAAGGCTCCCTCATCGAACAAAAGCTTTACTTCATCCAGTTCCAATAATTTCTGGTATTGCTTTAAAATCGCATTTTTGGGCTCTTTCAAAATCTTTACCAACATTTCTTTTGTCAGCCCTTCCAGCGTACAGATAATCGGCATACGTCCTAAAAACTCAGGAATCATACCGAATTTGCGGATATCCTCTACTGCCACCCTGTTTAGAATATTCTTTTCTTTATCGTATTTATCCTTCAACTGGGCTCCGTATCCGATGGAGGTTCCTTTGTTCAAGCGCTGTTTGATAATTTCCTCCAGATCAGGAAATGCTCCTCCGCAAATAAACAAAATATTCTTTGTATTGATCGTCGTCAGCGGGACCATGGCATTTTTACTGTTCGCCCCTACCGGAACTTCTATTTCCGCTCCTTCCAGCAGCTTCAGCATGCCCTGCTGTACGGATTCCCCGCTCACATCCCGGGAATTGGTATTCCGTTTCTTGGCAATCTTATCGATTTCATCGATAAAAACAATGCCCCTTTCCGCCCGATCCACATCGTTTTCCGCCGCCGCAAGAAGTTTGGATAACACGCTCTCGATATCGTCGCCAATATACCCGGCTTCCGTCAGCGAAGTAGCATCTGCAATGGCCAGAGGCACATCCAGAAGCCTTGCCAGCGTCCTTACCAGATAGGTCTTACCGCTTCCCGTAGGGCCAATCATCAATATATTGGACTTTTCGATCTCAATTTCATCCATCGTTCCCGTTGCTACCCGCTTATAATGATTGTAGACAGCCACGGAAATGATCTTTTTCGCCTTCTCCTGACCCACCACGTATTCGTCCAGCTGTGCCTTTATTTTATGAGGCGCAGGAATATCTTTAATGTTCAGAACCGGCTCTTCTTTCTTTTTTGCCTTTTTCTTTTTCAACCGCTGTTTGTTAGGTATTCCTCCGTCTCCCTGCAAATCCGCCAGATTTACAAAACTGATATTGGGAAAACCTTTCCCTTTGCTCCATTTTTCTATCTCATCATTCCAATTAGTATTGCCAAGCATTCCCTGATAATCGAACTGGCTCACCGTATCCATTGTCTTATGCATGCAATCGTTGCAGACCGATATATTATTGGGAAGCTTAAACATCTTTCCCGCCTTGCTCTCCGGCCGGCGGCAGATAAAGCAGACATCCTCATATTCGCTTTCTTTTCCGTCCGCGGCATTTTTCTTTTTATCTTCTGGGGATTTTTTCTCCAACTCCGTTTTTCCCCCGCCTTCTTCATCGTCTTCGTAATCGTCCTCGTTGATTTCCGTATCCTTCATATCCAGTTCTTCGTCCCGGATTTCAAATTCGTCGTCTTTATTGTCAAAATGATTCATTTTAACAGCCCTTGCCTTTCCTCATCCCATGTCTTTTTTCTTAATATCCATCGATTTTCTGTCCTGATATCCATTATAAAGCATGATATATTGATACACAAGTGAACATTTTCTAAATAATTATGAGCATAACCTTACTTATGCTGTTGTACAGCCTCCCTTGCAGTTCATATCAAAATCAATAATTGGCGCGGAAAAACATCATTATACCAATGTTTTTCCGCGCCCACTTTGTTTATCAAGCCTTAGTTTCTATTTATTCTATTATTGAAACACAATGCCCGGCTGTTTCAAATGCCGTCACTCGAATTTCTCCCCAAGCGTCACCGTCACTGTCTTGCTTTCCCATCCGTCCGGGCTTCCCTGCATCAGCGTCACTTCTACGGTCTCTCCTACCTTATAATATTCCATAACCCGCAGCAGGTCTTCGGCACTGCTTATTTTATTGCCGTCAAATTCCGTAATTACGTTTCCTTTCTTAATGCCCGCAGCCTCGGCTCCTGTCCCTTCGTATACCTGGGCCACATATACGCCTTTCGGCATTCCATAGATTTCCGCCATCTCTTCCGCCACGGTGCGGGGGGATATTCCGAGATATCCTTTATTTTCCTCAGATACTTTCGCTCTTGTTTCCTTCAGCATCAGATTTTCGATAATCGGTTTTGCCGCCGATATGGGAATGGCGTATCCCATGCCTTCCACAGCATCGCCTCCGATCTTATTTGAATTAATGCCGATTACTTCCCCCTTGATATTCAAAAGCGCACCGCCGGAATTCCCCGGATTGATCGCTGCATCTGTCTGAATAAAAGTCGCGCCGTCCTCGCTTTTTTCTCTATATCCCAATGATGTTGACAAATCTATCACTCTGTCCAAAGCACTGATAACCCCCAGCGTTACCGACTGTCCATATCCCAGGGCATTGCCAATAGCGATCGCCGGTTCGCCCACTGTCAAGCTGTCCGAATCTCCCAGGGCGGCTACCGTGATCGCTTCCCGCGTCACCGCGCTCACATCCTTCATAGATACGGCTACCACCGCCAGATCCATGTCAGGATCCGAACCCTTCATCTGGGCTTCCGCCTCTGTCCCGTCTACAAACTGTACAATCAATTTATCCGCATTTTCTATCACATGATAGTTGGAAACGATAAGCAGCTCTTCATCGTTTTCTCCGACAATGATCCCGGAACCAGCCGCCGTGGATTCGCTTTGAAGCGTCTGTCCGAAGTAGGACATTGTCTGGGTATAAGTATTGTTGATTGAAACGATAGCCGGCATAACTTCCGCAGCTACGTCGCTGACGTCCATCACGATCGCTTTGCCTTCCGCATCGGCCGTTTTCACCGTAAGCTCACCGATATCCGCCGTCGCGTTTTCCGTTCCCTTTTCTTCCGGTATTGCTTCCCCTGATGCATCCGACACAACATCCTCTTTCCGGCTGCCGTCTCCGTTCATTCCCATCGCAGTGCCTACGGCATAAAATCCAAAAGCTGCAAAAACCCCGAACAATACTCCAAAACTTACCGCTGCCAGAGCCTTCCGCAAATAGCTCCCTTTCGCTCCCTTTGCTTTTTTCTCGTTCTCCGGCGGCTTCCGCTTCATCAAATAACCATTGTTATATGAATTCCCGGAACTTCCATACATGTTCCTTTCGTTTTCATAAGTACTGCTGCCGCTTCCATAAGTATTCTGCCCGATTTTATAACTGCCATAGTTTTCATTTCCTCCGCTTCCCTGGTTTGCGGAAGCGCCCTGGCCGCCCGAAGAATAAGAGGAATATTCCGGGGAACCCTGCCCGCTGAAATTGCCCGCAGCCGCTTCTCTTGCCGTGCCGTCCACTATATTTTTATTATCATACTTCTGCCCAAAAGTATCATCATTCGGATAATGGTTTCCATACATAACAACTACCTCTTTCCTTTCCTGAATTTAAATATAGTATATTTTCGAAATGTGTCCTTTTTGTGATAGAAATATGCGTTTTTTGTGATTTCCTTTTTTCAGTTCCCGCGTCACTTTTTTCTTTTCTATTTCTGCTTCCAATATTCTTCACTCATCGTACATTTCAGCACCAGACATTTTGGCAGCCCTTTGTAATGTTTTCCAAGCAAATATCCCGCGTATTTAAAACAACTGCTTATGTATAACACCGGAATCAGCCTTTTTTTCCCGCTTTTCCACAGGTGTACCGTCGTCTTTCTGATCAGGGCCGCCCCCTCCCCCTCGGAGGAAACCGCCGCGAAGACTTCCGGATGATCCGCCTGGGAAACTCCTAAGTCAAAATTACGGCGAAACTGCTGCCGATAAGTATAATTATGGCAATGCACCACTTTGGCATCCGCCGCATAAACGATCTTATATCCCGCCTTTATGGCTCCGGCAGCATAGATCATATCCTCATTAAAAATCGTGCGGCTGACAAACCCTCCCAGCCTGTCATAAATATCCCGTCGGTATGCGGCGCATACATTGGAGCAGAAAAAAGCTTTTATTCCCAGTTTTTCCACATCCTTTGCCGATTTTTCACACCCCTTTCCGGGATAATTAAATTTTCTCGTATAACGTTCGATTTCCCCGCTGTTCTTTCCCGCCATCTGTCTGCCGTAGGAAACCGCCACATCCTCCTTTTCCAAAGGAGCCGTCAGCTTTTCTACCAGATCTTCATCCACAGGCATAGCGTCCATCGTCATCATAACGAATACCTGCGCATCGGATTGTTCCACTCCCTGCCTTCTCGTCAATCCATGGTCGAAGTCTTCCTTCTTCAGATTTGTCACGCAGACATTCCGGTATTTTTCAAAAAAAGAAGTTCCCTTCACCAGCCTGTCAAAATATTCCCTTTCCGTATTCATAATAATGATCTTATTGACCGCCACCGTTTGGTGTTCCAGTTTATCGACCAACGCCAGGAACTTTTGATCCGGTTTGTACACCGGTATAATAATATCTATTTTTCTCATCACAACCTCATGAACTCAACTCAAACACTGCCGCACTCTCCGGACCAACTTACGGAATCAAATGCTGCCTCGGGACGAATAAAAGGAACCTGTCAGGTTCCTCTTATTCCTTCCCACGCTATTTGCAAAAGCATACTTTTGAAAAGTATACTATTTCAAATAAGGACTCGTATCGCTCTTAATTTTATCGCTGTAAGACTGGACTTCGGAAGAAGCCGTATAGTCCTCGTCGAAGAGGAATTTATGCAGCCATTCCACGCTTTCTTTCAGATCCACCGGTATTACGCAGCTTCCTTTAGAACCGATCGTCCCTGTCGTCCGGTATTCTTCATAAGGGAATCCCGCCTGATCCACGATCTTATAGTCATTAACGCTCCCGAGAAGTTCTACAATCTCTGTCAGATCCAGGGAGGTATATATTTCGTTGAACACATCGCTGGCAATCTGGTTTAATGTCGCCGCAGATGCTGTCTTCGCCTTATCCGCCATCGCCATAAGCACTTCTCTCTGGCGCTCCGTACGCTTGAAATCGTCTCCTGCCGTATAGCGGATACGGCAATATGCCGTCGCCTGCAGTCCTGTCAGCTGCTGGTATCCCGTACTCGTCACTTCTTTATAAGGGCGCTTAAGATCTTCGGCCATCGTAAACTGATAACTGTTCAAATGATTGATTTCTGCCTCATCCACGTCGATCATAACACCACCCAGCGCATCGATCGTATCCGCAAGCCCTGCAAATCCTACCGTAATGAAATCCGTGATATTCATATCCAGATTCATATTCAGCATATTGATCGCCATTTCCGGCCCGCCCTTCATATATGCCGCATTACATTTGTTGTAAGTATCGTTGCTCAGATTCAAATAAGTGTCACGGTATACGGAAACAAGCTTGCATTCGCCCGTGTCCAGGTTAATCGACGCGATCATGATCGTGTCGCTCCGGGTATTTTTTGCCAGCGCTCCTGTCGTAGAATCCACGCCGAACAAAGCAATATTGCGGTACCCCTTCATCTTGGTCGTTTCCGCCCTTTCCTTGACCTCTTCGTTGATCACAAGTTTTTCCTCGTTCAGCTCCACCTTACCGACCTTTTCCACCTTCAGCACAGCATAAAGCACAGCGGCCATGATCAAAAGGACAAAAATTTCCACAATAAAGAGAATGATTTTTCCTCTTTTCTTTTTTTCTCTCTCCCTGGCAGACGCTTTTTTGCTCTGACCACTCTTTGAAGACTTTGCGCTTCCCTTTTTCTTCTTTTTTGAATTTTCAGCCATTTCCAATCTCCCTTATCTTTCTGCCATTATCCTATGGTATCTCTTAATATGCGTTTTTATTGATAAACCCCTTAAAAATCGTCAAAAACATGATCTTAAAATCAAGGCTCATCGTCCAGTTTTCTATATAAAATATATCATATTCAATCCGTTTTCGGATAGAGGTATCTCCCCGGTATCCGTTAATCTGCGCCCAGCCCGTCAGCCCCGGACGCACTTGGTGTTTGATCATATAGCGCGGAACCTCTTCCTTGAACTTTTCCACAAAAAGCGGCCGTTCCGGCCTTGGCCCCACCAGGCTCATCTCCCCGGCAAGAATATTAAAAAGCTGCGGAAGCTCGTCCAGGCTGGTCTTCCTCAATATCTTACCCACCTTGGTCACCCGTGGGTCGCCCTTCACCGTCCAAGCCCTCTTCTCCTGGGAAGGCTTCTGCATCTCCATCGTGCGGAACTTGTACATATAAAACGGCTTATTATGCAGCCCAACTCTTTCCTGTTTAAAAATAATCGGTCCCGGGCTGGAAGTCTTCACAAAAACAGCGGCTATCAGCATAATCGGCGACGCAATAATCAAACCCACAAGCGAGCCTACCACATCAATCGCCCGCTTCGCAATCCAGTTCAACGTATTTGTCAGCGGCACATATCGTATATTAATGACCGGCAGTCCCATCAGATCTTCGGTATACGGTCTGCTTGGCACGATACTGTTGTAATCCGGGATAAACTTCGTATGGACGCCGGATTTTTCACACAGATCCACGATGCGTTCCAAACGGTTATAATCTTCCAGCGCCAGAGTAACGGCAATCTCATCCAGTTTATTTTCCGGCAGGATATACAGGAGATTTTCGATCTTGCCCAGCACCTTAATGCCTTTGTACAATGTGCCGCTCGGCACCCTGTCATCCAATATCCCTCTTACCACATATCCCCACTGCGGATTAGCATTAATTCTGGTAATATATTCCTCCGCTGCCCTGGAATATCCCACTAACAATACATACTTTAAATTATACCCCTTTTTACGAAAATATTGCAGGACATTCCTTATCATTGTCTTTGAAAAAGTAGCCAATACAATATTCATGATATAAAAAAGCCCGACCAGCAGACGGGAAAAATGTTCGATCTTAAAGGCATACAGTACTACCATGAACAGCATGGTACCCACCGTATTTGCCTTGATAATTCCCGCAATTTCATATTTCCTTCTGGTTGCCCGCTTCGGTGTATACATATTGAATACATAGTACAGCAGGACATATCCGGGAACAATAAAATAAAGCGCACTGAAATATGTCTCAACGGACAATGCAGTCACGCCCGGTTCCGTATCTGAAAGCGGCGTCGCAAATTTGATCAGCCATGCCAGCGAATAGGAAATCGCGATAACAGCCGCATCGATCAGCAGGTGCAGCCTATTAAAATATTTTTGGTTGTCTTTTATCATAATTTCACCAAATTCCCTATATTGATAAATATTTTACAATATTATCCGGGAAAGTACAACTTAATTTTCCATAAAAATCCTTCTTATTTTAGTCTTCTTGCTATATTCATCCACAATTCCATCTGTATTCTTACATAATTTCCCAGGCATTCCGTCCGAAAAGGCACTTTTCGTCTTCTGCCTTCTTGCGAAAAACACAGTCCGATCCCCTCTCCGATTCCCTGAAGATAGGTTCTTCCCAATCCTTTTTTTACGAAAAATACCAGTTTAATCAAAATGCCCGCCAACAAAAAAAGCGAGTTCAGGCAGATCTGAAGCACCGGCATATTTTTATAAATCAAATATATGCTGTTCTTCGAAGATAATTTTACTTTAAACTCGTTATACCTGGAACCGCTGACCGCGCTTCCCGCATGGTAAACAACGGCATCCGGTTCAAAATAATTATGAAAACCCGATATTTTTGCCCGGTAACCGATATCAATATCTTCCAGATAAGCAAAATGGTTTTCATCAAAATAGCCAATCATATCAAACACGCTTTTCCTGTATATGGCCGCACCCGCACAAGCGGCAAAAATTTCCACCGGCCTTGAAAAGTTTTTCCTGTTCTTTCCTTTTCCCCGGGCATACGCCCAGCCAAGGGCGCAGTAAAGATCCCCGGCATCATCGATAATCTCCGGTTCCTGCATGGAAAGCATCTTAGCCCCTACGGAAAAAGCGTCTTTCCTTCCCCGGACAGCCTTCCGCAAACGGAAGACAAATTCTTTATCCACGGTCGTGTCGTTATTCAAAAGGATCACATACTCCGTATCTGCGCGGCGTATTCCTTCGTTCACCGCCTGGCAGAACCCTTTATTTTCCCTAAAGCGCACCACTTTGCACATCGGATATTTTTTTTCCGCCAGATCCGCGCTCCCATCCGAAGAACCGTTATCCACTATAATCACTTCAGGAACCAGACTGCCTGCATAAAGCGATCCCAGGCAAGCGTCCACATAGTTGATTCCATTATAATTCGGTATGACTACCGTGACATCCGCCGCTTTTTTCATAACACTCTTTCTCTCCCTCTGCGGAAGCAATCATTGCTTTCGCTTTCTGCCTGTTTTTCCCGCCATTCCCAATCTGGCGTCCATACTACCGTATATCCTGCCTTGCGCACGCGCCGGCCAAATTCCATACATTGATGCACATCCGCCGCCTCTTTGTCTATCGGGTTTTTCCCGCTGTAGAAAAACTGTCTGTGCCCGTTCTTATTGGTCTCTTTGTAAGGAATACCGAACACGTCTTCAAAAATCCCCCAAAGCTCCTTCCTCACTCTCACGCACCGCAAATCCACGGCATATGCATCCTGGCAAAGCGAAGCCCTGTGCATATAACCGCTGAAATTCCGAGGGAGCCCCGCATAAGGGCATCTGCCTCCGGCGTTATAGATACCGCCCATCACGCGTCCTCTTTTGTCCAGCAGCTTTCCACCGACCACGCCCACATCCTTGCGCTGGGCAAAAATATGGTTCTCATATTCGATTCGGTAAAATCCCAAATGGCGGGTATGGAATACGTTTCCTTTCCATCCCCTCTGCCTCATAAAATCTTCCAAAGCCCTTTTTCCGGCCTCATAAGCATATTCCTTGCTTCCGGGATTTTCCGCCGTGGAATCCCTGTGACAGCGCCAATGATACAGCACCTTCGGCACATGAACAACCGCTTCCCGTCCCCTTCTTTCCTCATAGACCAGTTCGCCCACGGCACGCAATACCAAATCATAATCCTGGGCGCCGTCATACCCCTTCCTCAGTTTCAGCCGCTGCATCAATTCCCTTTTCATTACAAGAAAATGGCAGATATAATTATTAGAAAAAAGCAGATCCCGGTTCAGCCCCGGTTTCCAATGGGGTTCATAAAATTCCGTCATATCCCCGTTTCCCTTATCTTCATCCGAATAAAGCAGCCAGGCAGCCCCTCCCTTTTCACTTCTTTCGCGGATCGCCTCCGCCATCTCAAACAGGGCGTCCTTCGTCAATGTATCATCGTGATCCAGCAAGCCGACATAATCCCCATGCGCCAGGGCAAGCGCCGCATTCGTATTTTCTGCGATCCCCTTATTTTCTGCCAGCGGAACATATCGTATCCTTTTATCCGCATATTCCTCTGCCACCTTCCGTACTGCGCCCGTCTCGCTCGCATCTGCCAGAATCAGCTCAAATCCCGGGTAGCTCTGGTTCAGCACCGACTCGATCATTTCCCGTAAATATTCCGCTTTCGTCTCATAGGCCGGAACAAGGATGCTGAACAAACAGGAGTATTTCCCCGCCTCCTCCCTTTGCCGGGCCAGCGCTTCCTCCGAAGGCGCTTCGTAGAAATATTCTTTTCCATTTTGATCCAGTATTCTTTCAGCGGCCGCATAAAAAGCATTTTTCAGGCCGTTCTTTTTGAAATAGTAATAGGTTTTGCGGAGATTTCCTATCTTGAATATTCGGAATATTCCCATCGTTATCATTCCCTTTTTCGTTATTTTTTCATTCTATTTTTCTCTGTAAGGAGGCAATCTATATAACTTTTGACCCCATTTCGAAAAAACTGTGCATTTTCTATCTGTTCTTCTACTTCTTTTTTCGATATCACATAATAATCATCATAATCAGATTCGCTTCTAATTTCAAACGCTTCCGTTAAAATTTTAGAATATTCCTTGCCGAATATTCCTGTTTTCACATAATTCCTCTGAAAATATCCCATTACACCAGAATGTTTTGAAAAATCCACGCCTTCCAGTGCCAATAAACTTCGAATACAATGGAAGACCGAATAATATGATCGATTTGCTGCGCTATCATAATCCCCTAATTGCACTAGCATCCTGGCAGATTCCAGACATCTTCCGGCTTTTTCCAGACGATAATAACATAAATCCTTCCTTCGTTCATCCATAAACAGTTATCCCCTCTCTTTCTATATTCTGGTAAAATGGGAGAAAATCAAGACTATCTTCGAAATGTTTTTTATCTCTCAATACAATAGAAAGGAACACTTCTTGCTCAATCGAAATATTACTTGCCATTTCAGCAGTCAGGCTTCGCATCTTTTTTACATCATCTATATCGCCATCCAGAATAATCATAATGTCGATATCTGATTCCTCCGTATTGTCTCCGCGCGCATAGGATCCATAAAGAATAATTTTATTCAGTTTATCCCCATATAATTGCTTTGAAGCATTTTCTACTTCCTGAAGGACTATTTTCAATTCAGATTTCGTACACATGATGTACCCCCTGTTTTATTTGCCTTTCATTTTTCTCATAGTATACCATATTTTTAAAGCTCTGCACTACGAAAACAAAAATGCCTCAAAAATACAGACCATAACATCCATATTTTGAGGCATTTTCCTTTCATTTATTTAAAAAAACATCAAATATGCGCTTTCAAAGCTTCTGTCAGTTTTTCCACTTTTTCCTGGGCATCCTCCAGACTGTTTCCTTTTACTCCCATATAGAACTTCAGCTTCGGCTCCGTTCCAGAAGGGCGGGCGCAGCACCAGGAATCATCCGTCAAGTCAAAATAGAGTACGTTAGACTGCGGAAGACCGGTCTCCCTCTCTTCGCCGCTTTCCATATTTAAGATCCGGTTTCTGTCATAATCCCTGAATTCCAGAACCTTCCAATCACCAAACTCCTTCGGCGGATCGTTGCGCAGTTTATCCATAATGGCTGCTATCTGCCTGGAACCTTCGATTCCCTTCAGTGTAATTGCATATTGGGTTTCCTTAAAGTAACCGTATTTTTCATACAGATCCAACATCTGATCCCATACGGTCTTCCCATGCTTCTTGCACCATGCAGCCATTTCGCATAAGCACATAACCGCTACCACGGCATCCTTATCCCTCGCGTGGGTTCCCGCAAGACAGCCGTAGCTCTCTTCCAGACCGAATACATAATGATTGGAACCGCTCTGCTCAAACCACTTGATCTGTTCCCCAATATACTTAAAGCCCGTCAATACTTCGATGCATTTCACATGATAATCATCCGAAATCGCCTTCGCCATATTAGTCGTTACGATCGTCGTCACCAGCGCAGGATTCTCCGGCATAGCGCCTACTGCCGTCCGTTCCCTTAAAATATATTCCGCGATCAGCATACCCGACATATTGCCGGTAAAGGAAACATATTCGCCGCTCTTGGTATCCAGGGCATAAATGCCGAGCCTGTCTGCATCCGGGTCGGTAGCCAGAACGATATCCGCATTTTTCTCTTTCGCCAGTTTCAAAGCCAGCGTAAATGCTTTCGGATCTTCCGGGTTCGGATAATCCAGGGTCGTAAAGTCAGGATCCGGCAGCTCCTGTTCCGGCACCACATATACGTGTTTAAACCCTAATTCGGACAAAATGCGCCTTACCGGCACATTACCTGTCCCGTGGAACGGAGAATAAACGATCTTAATATCATCGGCCATTTCTTTAATAATTTCGGGATGAATAATCTGCTTTTTCAGTTCTTCCATGTAAGCGTCGTCTATTTCCGCCCCGATCACCTGATAAAGTCCGGCTTTTATAGCCTCCTCCTTATCCATCGTCTTCACTTCATGGTAATCGGTAACATTTTTTACTTCCGTAATAATTTCTTTGTCCTTCGGCGCCGTTACCTGCGCGCCGTCTTCCCAATATGCCTTATAACCGTTATATTCCGGCGGATTATGGCTGGCCGTAATAACGATGCCGGAAATACATCCCAGCTTTCTCAATGCGAAGGACAGTTCCGGCGTCGGGCGCAGCGCATCGAATACATATGCCTTAATGCCGTTTGCCGCCAGGCAAAGAGCTGCTTCATCTGCAAATTCCGGCGATTTTCTTCTGGAGTCATAAGCGATCGCAACACCTTTTTCCTTGCCGCCCTGCTTTAAAATATAATTGGCAAGCCCCTGTGTCGCTTTACGCACGGTGTAGATGTTCATACGGTTTGTTCCCGCCCCGATCACGCCCCGCAGGCCACCTGTGCCGAATTCCAATTCTTTATAGAAACGGTCTTCGATTTCTTTCTCGTCATTTCTAATGGCCAAAAGCTCATTCTTCGTATCCTCATCAAAATACGCATCATTCAGCCAAAAATTGAACTCTTCCTGATAGCTCATGATTTTATTCCTCCTATATTATTTTTTCGGTATTATTCCGACTATATTTTTTCCAGTATATCACATTTTAGGGGACAGGGCTATAGAGGAAATCAGATTTGCACAGAAATCAATTTTTATAAGCGCCCTGCCTTTGTCACTCTATATCCATTGAATAAATGCTGTTTTATCGTCACTGTTGTACCCTGCCTTTCTGTAAAAATCCAATGTGCTTTTTTTCTTAGAGCCTGTGAGCAGCATTATTTTATAACAGTTTTCTTTTATGGCAATTTCTTTTGCGTAATCTAAGCACTGCGTTGCCAGTCCTCTTTTTCTGAACTTTTCATCAGTTATCACATTTTCAATAAAAGCATACGGCTGCTGGTTGTGCGTGAGATTGGGAATAATAATACAGACACAGGAAGATATGATTTTCCCATTTTCCTCAGCAACAATCACATGATGGTTTTTATCCTGAAAAATGCTATCCCAAATCCGCAATAGTTCAGCGGTCTTTTCCGGCATGGGATTATTATGTAACTGCATATACAATCTCAATAAACCATCTAAATCATTTTTCGCTATTTCTCTAACCATACAGGATCCCCCTTTCTTATTGTCCGTTCCATTCATCAATCTCGCCTTTTGCAATGTTGGTATTCATCATATTTTTATATATCACTCCAAATTTTGTAAACTATCTGCTAAAAATTTATTATAGCACATTTTTGGAGACAAAAGAGAAGTTCATCTCTCTCCAATATACCGGAATTTGCTATTATCCGGCTCTACGGGTATAATTACATGAATCATATATACCAAAAGAAGGGTATGCTTATGACATGTATCCCTGCATTACAGACAACGGAAAAAAGAAAGGAACCGCACCATGAACCGTGTTTTAATTATAGATGACGATAAGGAACTCTGCTCTTTGATTCGGCAAAGCATATTATCGGAAGATATAGAGGCTGATTTTTGCAATACCGGCAGGGAAGGATTGGGCAAATTAAAAGAAAAGGATTACCAGCTTGTCATACTGGATGTGATGATGCCCGGAATAGTTTCCCTGCTTGCTGATGATATTGGCATCATTGACAACGGTGTACTGCTGGAAGAAGGACGTCTTGCAGAACTGGAACAAAAAAAACAGCAAATATATTCATTTTATTGTATCCGATACTGCACAGGCCGCGAGGATTTTCGAACAGTCTTTTCATGAAAAGCAGTTTTTGATACAAGACGACCACAATATTTGGTTATATAATCTTGATTTACCGACAGCAAAAATAATCGGCGTCTTTATTGAAAACGGTTTGGAAGTTTCCGAAGCGCATACTTGCGAAGATAACCTTGAAGAACATTTTAAAAGAATAACCGGAGGTGGAGGAATTGCTTAGATTGCTGCAATGTGAATGTATAAAATTAAAGCGCTCAAAGTTTCTTTTGATTGGGATCTTAGGTACGCTAATCGTTCCCTTCTTTGTTATCGTGAATGCCGTTACCAAATATCTTTCCAATCCCGAGCATGCCATAAGCGTGTTTTCTCTCTATGACAACGCGCTTATGTTCCTAATGCTTCTATTTGCGCCAATGGTATTGACTATTTTAGGCGCATGGATCATCAGCCATGAATATACGGACGGGACACTGAAAAATATTTTTGTTATTCCGGTTTCACAGACAGCATTCCTTTGCGGGAAAATACTTTTCTTTGCCATCGCTGCCATTCTCTTAATCAATGTTGTCTTATCAAGTTCCCCAATCGCAGGATTTTATCCGTGGTCAGCTTCCTATCTGCTCGTAATGGGGCGTTTATCCAGGCAGGGCTGTCCCTGGGGAATTTCAGTATCCATTATTCTGATGATGAGTTTATCCGGGATTGCCGCAAGTCTGTTTAGATTTAAAAAAGAAGAAGTATAATTATTAGGAAACCAATTTTTACAAACGCTATCTCGATTTGCTAGTTTCCTTTACTCAGCCCCTTTGCATAAGCATATATATGCTTTAAATAGCTATTATCCAATCCTCCGCTACCATCCCCCATCATATCTGAAAATCCCAAATATGAATGAAACCCAAGCATGTATACAGCAATAGCCATTGCCATGTCTTCACTTTCCCTGCCAGATATATCCGCAATATTTCTTAATTCCTGCAAAACAGTATCATGCGGAATCTGTACCGTCCCATCCTTTTTTACCACCTTTTCAATTACGCCTGGAAGAACCATACACATATGATAAAACGCATCATCTTCCCCGGTTGTAATTGCATAAAACCGATCCAGGCTTACCCGTCTGATTCTTTTATGCGACACGCGCCTTCCATCTACCGTAGTTTCCCACTTTATATTCTGTGATTTCTGAGCGATTGCCTCTACCAAAAAACACGCACAGTCATCATTACTTAAAAGCTGATTTTGCATCTTAATATACGTTTTACCTGCCGAAGCTGAATTCATTGTATTATGCTTATTTTTCATTTCCACATACACTGTATGAACCACATCCCCGTCTGGCAATGCAATCCCGTCCTCATTTTGATAAATTACATCCCATCCTCCCTCTTTTCCGTTCTCCGGTACTCTGCATTTATCTACATATTGAAATATTCTTTGATGAAAATAGCCTATGTCATTATTATTTGACTTATCACGCTGACGAAATATTTCGTTACCTACCATTTCTTCCCATGAGGTCTGATATACCGTCTTGTCAAAGATCAGTTTGATAGGGTCAATGATATTCTTGTTAAAACGTTTCACATCATAAGATTCCAGTTTTTCGCCATATTTTTCTATTGTCGCCCCTACATGCTTTACAAAATCTTCTTCCGATATAAAATCCAACGTCCAATTCATTACGCTTACATTGCCTCCCTGACTTTCTCTTCTTTTGCCAGCATCTCAAGCGAGCGATGTACTTCTGCTGCAATATCCCATGCCAGATTAACCGGAACAGCATTTCCCACCTGTTTATATTGCGACGAAATATTTCCGCAAAATTCCCATTCATCCGGAAAGGTCTGGCACCTCGCATTCTCCCTTATCGTAAAGGGTCTTGCCTCCAATGGGTGGCAGCGCTCTGTCTGCTTTTGGGATGGCGATGTCAATACCGTTAGTGAAGGCTCATCTAAACTCATCCTCCGTAATATCCCGGTACGTCCGCCCTCCATTTCCCAACAGCTTTTCATATACTCTTTTGCTACATTTGGGTCAATATCCCGCCAGTACCCGCCTGCAGGAACCAACTCAAATATTTTTTTCTTTTTTTCCCCATACGGGATATACGGACTATCTGGACAATCCAACAAAACATCTTTCAACACAGGTTTATAATCATGAGGTCTCGGAAAAGTATATTCTGTTTTTTCTATTAAATCATTTCTAATTCCAATCGTAATTAAACGTTCCCTTTTTTGAGGGACGCCATAATCCCACGCATTTAATATTTTTTTGTCAATTTTATATCCTGCTTTTGCAAAAATATTTAACATCGTTTCATATGTATTTCCATGATCATGGGTAAGCAGTCCTCTGACATTTTCAAATAAAAACATCTTCGGCTGCAATTTTTGTAAAAATAATGCGTAATGATAAAAAAGCGTTCCCCTGGCATCTTCCAAGCCAAGTCTTTTCCCCGCATATGAAAACGCCTGACAAGGCGCTCCCCCTGAAAGCAAATCCAATTCTCCTTTTTTTATATGAAAATACTTTTCCAAATCCAAACAGGAAATATTGGCAATATCATCATGAATAACGTTCCAATCAGGTCTGTTTCTTTTCAACGTATCTGCCGCATCTTTATCAAATTCGATCAATCCAAGCGTTTCAAATCCCGCTTTCTCAATTCCTAACGCAAGTCCGCCTGCGCCGGCAAACAATTCCATTGTGTAAAACATAAGATTACCTCTTCTTTTTTTATAATGCTAGCATACTATGTGTCCAATTATCAGGACACATTAAATATTTCCTCATCATCTTCAATAAGTTCCATTATATTCCATATCCCCTTCGCAGAAAACTTTAAAAATCTTTTTTGTTGCCCGCACTTTTCTACTCAATAGCCGTCCCCCCTAAAATACCTTTCATATAAAATTCGTATATTTTAGTAGTTTCATATCTTATCTCTGGAAAATCTGCTAATGAGTATAATTCTGATTCCAAAGTTTCAATATCCTTGGTGATAAAATAAATTTGTTCTTTCATATAATTTCTTAAATCGAGATGCAAAACATTGTGTGTTGTGAAGATAAATTGTCCCAAATGCTTTTTTCCACAAATAAAAGAAATGACTCTGTCCGATAAAACAGGATTTAACACTCTATCCATTTCATCTGCAAAAACAGTCTTATTTTCATATACTACTTTAAAAATCTGAACCGCCCATGCAAAGAATTCGCGAACACCACTCGAATCTTTTGCAAGTTCTCTGGCATAAGTACTGCCGTCCCTTTTCCGTCTGACTATCATTGTTTTTGAAAACGGCTTTTCCTCATCCACTTTAAAATCTATAATACTATAATCAATCATTCTAAAAATGTCTAAATATCTTGCATCACATAAAATCTGCAAATCCTCTTCTTCGTTTTTCATGGATTTATAGATATCATAATTTATAATATTAGTCTTCGGACACAAATCATTTTTTATCCAGTCTGTAAAAGCAATCGCATGTTCATTCCCTAACAATGCAAACTTAGTTATGGTTAATCCAAGTATTTTTTCTTTGTTGATGGATTCTCCTATTTTGTTCTCGGCTTCCGGTTTATCTAAAGAATATTCCATTTTCACCCGAGCATGACAGTTATTACTATTTTGGCATTCTTCCTCCCCTTTACATTCTATTGCGCAGCCATCTCTTTCCATAGCAAATATTTTTTTATATCTGCTTTTCACCCGGTCTTTATAGTAAAAATCCTCCTTTACAATACCCACAAAATCTACTTCTAAACGATACAAATACAAAATATTTTCTTTCATGAAAATTTCGATCTCAAAGGATTGGGAAGTTTTATTCTTTTTAATGCAAAAATCTTGATTATTATTCGTATTTATAACACTTCTATATGCCTTAACTGATTCCGTTTTTACAAAAAATGACTGTAAATAAGATAAACTTCTGACAAAATTTGTTTTTCCGCCAGCATTTTCTCCAACTACTACGGCCGTTTTCAATATATCAATTCCAACATCCGATGTAGTATAATTATTAGGAAACCTGTTTTTCACTTTTGTCTTTGGTGCCAACATCGAAAATTCCACATTCTCCCGAAAGGACATAAAGTTTTCAAATTTGTAATTAAGTATCATAACATCCCTCTAATAACATTTTTTCGTTTTTTACTGCGCCTATTATCATATTAATCTATATAAGAATAACTGTCAAACCATTTTTTTGTTTTAATAAGTATATCCCAATTTTTATAACAATATAACAAAACGCAATGGAATAAAAGCCATGGCCGGAGACAGACATCCCCGGCCATGCATTCTTCTTTTCACTCCACTTTCAAAGAAAAATCGCTCCTGTCCAAAGAAAAATTAGGATTATAATAAGGGTCTCCCTTTTCCAGCACCTCTTTCCACTTCTCGCGGAAACGTGCGGATTCTTCATTATAACGGGCCGCCTTCTCGCCCTGGTCATCCAGGCCGCGGGATACGGATTCATAATGATACAGCTCGGCAAACGGGGTAAATACGTTCAAATAACCCATTTCCCTGAGTTTTATGCAAAAGTCCACATCATTTAAGGAGATGGCAAAGGATTCATCCAGTCCTCCGGCTTTTTCAAAGAGTTCTTTTGATACAAGCAGACATGCGCCAGTAACGGCGGATACGTTTTGGGCGTAGCAGAGTCGGCCCATGTAACCGAGATTTTCCCTGTGCTGCATATAGTGGCTGTGGCCCGCCGTGCGGTGAGCCCCCAGTCCCAATACGACGCCGGCGTGCTGGATCGTTTTATCGCCGTAATAGAGTTTTGCCCCTACTGCGCCCACATCTTCCCGCTGGGCGTACATAAGCAGCTCTTCCATCCAGTTTACGGTAATCACCTGGGTATCGTTATTCAACAGCAGGATATATTCGCCTTCCGCCGCCTTTACTCCCAGATTATTCACGGCAGAATAGTTAAAACTACCCTCATAAGTAACGATCTTTATACGTTCGTCCTCTTTCAGTTCTTCATAATATTTTTTGATTTCCGGCGTCTCGCTGTTATTTTCCACTATGATGATCTCATAGTTATCATAGGTGGACTTTTCCATAATGGAAGAAATGCACCGTCGCAGATCCGGCTCATGATCTTTATTGGCAATCACAATAGATATTTTAGGGTTTCCGATGATCTGGTAACTGATTTTGAAAATAGTTTCAAATGCCCTCGTGCTGGTAATCTTAAAATGGGTGTAGCCATGCTTGCGCAGATGATCGGCCACCGCCCCTTTTGCCGCGTCCACCGCGTAGGTCTTGGCCTGGATGCCGCTGGCCACGCTGCCGGCATGGGAGCGCCAGTAATACATGAGCTTCGGCACATGCACCACCTTTTTTGCCTTATCCGTAAGACGCAGTATCATATCGTGATCCTGGCTGCCGTCATATTTCGTACGGAACAGTTCGCTTCCATCCAAAAGATGCCTGTGGAAAACGCTGAAATGGCAGATGTAATTATTTGCCCGCAGGTTATCAACAGCATAATCCGGTTTAAAATGCATCGTCAGCATCTTGTTGATATCATTATTTTTAAAAGTAGTCTCATCGCAGTAAATATAATCCGCGCCCTGTTCATTGATTGCCTTCGCATACTCATACAGCACGGAAGGATGAAGGATATCATCATGGTCAAAAAGACCGATATATTCTCCTGTCGCCAGAGCCAGACAGCGGTTCGTATTCCCAGAAATGCCTTCGTTCTTTTCCAGCTTTTGGTAGATAATCCTCTCCCGCCCGTCGTTCTTTTCCCTGTCCGCCTTCTGGTATTCCCGGCATATTTCGCCCACATAGCTATGATTGCCGCCGGAACCGATCGAGCCGCCGATGTCAGAGCCGATCGGGCCGCCGATGTCAGAGCCGATCGGGCCGCCGATGTCAGAGCCGATCGGGCCGCCGATGTCAGAGCCATCGGCTAGGCAGAGTTCCCAGTTTTTATAAGTCTGGGCGACCACCGAATCCAGCATGGCCGTCAGAAATTCCCTGGGCGTATTATATAAAGGAACCAGAATACTGAACTTCACCATATGGGGGAACACCGTTTCTTCTTCCGCGCGTCTGCGCTCCTCCGTCGGAAAGCTCGCCGTGCCGTAGCGCTCCATAGCCTCCCGTTCCCGCCCTTTATATTTTATTTTTGCCCAGATCCCCCGCAGATTCCCGCAATTTTTCAGCCGATCCCTCTGCCGGATCACATAATGCATGGCTTTTCGGAACGGAGCGCTCATTTTCCAAATAGGATTGGTCTTGATCCTGTTGATCTTAAAATTCAGCTCTTCATTTTTTTCCTCCAGCTCCGCCACCCGCTCGGCCAGATCCGCACATTTGATATGCTCTTTTTCATATGCTTCCTTATAATCCATCGCTTTTTTATCCTCATATTTCCAAGTATCGGTTCGTCCAGGCATAAAGCTTTTGCCTGGAACATCTGTCCTTTGCCAGTATTCCGATCCGGTAACTGCCCTTTGCCAGCGCCCGCCCGTCGATCACCGCACAAAATCCGCTCAGCCCTACGTGAACCTGATCCGGCAGGTTGTCTTCCACGTCTTTGCGTCTTAGCGGCTCCGGCCGGATACCTGACAGTTTTCCCCCGTTTTTTTCTGCGTCTTCTTCCGGCTTTAAGAGAATCCATTTTTCAAACAAGGCATTGTCCGAACCGGATATGAAACAATACCCCTGGATCAAAAATTCCGTTTTGTCCTTGCGTCCTCCAAAATCGGCCGCCGGCCCCGCATACTCCAGGCTGATCATCACACAGCCATCCTCCCTTGCTCCTCTTTCCAGTTCCCCCGTATCCATCGTCCGAACCGGCAGTTCCTCCTTTTCCGGTTCATATTCCGCCTTCAGTTCAAAACCGGTACTCAACATATCGCCCGCCAGATATTTATGATAAAAAGGATCTTTTCCGTACAACCCTGGATGCCTCTCATACAGCTTATCCTTTTCCCGGAGAAGCCGGAGCAGTTTTTCTTTATCGTCATCGTTCCCACGGCTCAACGATTCGTGATGGTATAACGGCATATCCTGCAAAACCACATTATAATATCCCTTTTCAAAAAGAGAAAAACAAAGATCCACATCATTAAATGCTACCGGAAGCTCTTCCGGAAATCCCCCGGCCTCCAGAAATTTCTTTTTTTCCACGGCAAGACAGGCTCCCGTTACCGCTATCACATTGCGCTTCCCCCGGTTCCAGCCGTAATAATAATTCATACGATCCTCTTTGAATTGCAGCTTGTGTACCGGCCCAAGCCGCAGGTTCACGATCCCGGCATGTTGTATTCTGGCGGAATCAGGATAATACAGTTTCGCGCCAACCGCCCCCGTATAGGGCCGGCGCGCCATACGGCACATTTCATCCAAAAGGCTGCCCGTTTTCCCCTTCGTTTCCTCCAGGAACTCCACGTCATCATTTAAAAACAGCAGCACATCTCCTTCCGCCGCCGCCGCGCCCAGATTGCACATTTTTGAAAAATGAAAAGGCATCTCCTGGTACATGTACCGGAAGGAAATCCCGCTCTCTTCCAGCCATTTTTCCAGTTCTTTACGCGCGGCCTCCCCGCTGCCGTTATCTACAAGAATAACTTCATAGGCATCTCCGGTTCCCTGTGCCGCCTCTGCCATCAAAGAACGGATACAGCGTTTCAATATCTCGGGATTATCTTTGGAAGGAATGACTACCGACAGCTTCCGCTCCGCCGCACCGGCATTTTCTCCTGCAAAAGAGGATTGGCTGAAAGCTTCCATACCTGAAACATCAAGCATTCCTTCCTTTCCCATCCCCATCTCCCGGTTGACCTTTCCGTGAAACAGCACTTCATCCAGATGCCCAATGGGAAATCCCCATCCTTCCGTCTCTCCTGCATTCTCTCGCCGCTTCTCAAAACCGCCGCATTTTCGCGCAAGCACATAGCAAAGGCTGTAGATTCCGTTCCTGACATCTTCCCCCATATGATCCCTGTCCAAAATCCATTTTTTTTCTTCCGTCGTCAGCTGCCGGAGCAGTTCCGTCCTGACTGCAAATATACTTCCAAAATAAAAAAAAGACAGAAAGGTATCCGGGGACCAGTCCGGTTTCAACCAGGGCGTATAGCGGATGCCCTCCGGGCTCAGCACATCCTCATCCCCATAAAGCATCTGAACCCCGCCGGCGGCAACGCCTCCCGCAGCGCCGGAACCGCCGCCCCAGGCGCTGAAATACCCGGCTACTTCCTGTTCAGCCCCGTCGCTTGCCCTTCCGCCGGAATCCACAAACAGGATAATATCCGCCGTCTCTTTCTCAAGAACTTTTCCGAGGCAAAAGCTGGTACATGCCTCGTACGGAACCTGTTTCACCGTCAGCGGACTGCCGTCGTCTCCTTCCTCCGCTCTTTCCATCTCTCTGTTTTTTATCCATATATCGTAACTTACCGTCTTTTTTTCAAGAAGCCTGTCATATTTTCTCTGCCATCCCCTGGCCAGCATTTTTTTCATCCATTGTTTCATCGAAACCATCCCGCCTCCGCCATATCCGCAGCCATATCCTGGGGCAGCCTGACGATCTCCAGTTCCAGTTCCATCTCGTTGTCTCCCGCTTCCTCCATGCTGCCCGCTTTTATACAAAGGTTGGGATCCTTGGTGGCAAATACATAACTCCCCTTTCCGGTTCTTTTTCCGTTCGTACTAAGGGCTTTTCTGCTGTTTCCCATCTCTTTCCCATTCCATAAAAGCTTCCTGATCTTTACCGCGCAGCAGTCCATCGCCGGATCTACCCGCAGCGCCCGCACATCCCTGTCCACTTTCACACGGATGTAGATCACATGTTCCCCGGCATAAGCGTCCTTCAAAAAGTAAGAATCTTCCTCGCTATAGCCCTTTCCCCGATCCATATAGAGCTGAACCCGTTCCTCTTTCGAAGAGCCGTCAAACTTATGCAGCCATTTTTCCGGCTCCATCGTCCGAAAACCGATCAGTTCCCGCATCTCTCCCATGGACTTATACCGCCCTGTCACAAACTTCTGGAAATCCGCCTCCCTGGCCACGAATCCCTCTTCTTCTTCGGACGTTATCCCCAGCCGGCCCGCCATATGTGCCAGATCCAGTTTTCTCCGCTTTTCATTTTCCAAAACATAGCAATAAAGCGCGCGATATGCGGTTTCTTTAGCGCTCATGGATTTCCCGAATGTCCATTCATAATCGATCACCGTCCAGGGAGAAGCCTTTATCGTCTCCAAATCCGCCGCCTTTGCCCCTTCCGGCAGACTGACGAGTATATTCGCAAATATCAGGTCATAATCCGCCACCGGCAGTTCCTCTCCATAAGAGATCCGTTCCACATACTCATCAAACAGCGCGTAAAAACTGTCCCAGTCCTCTTTTTCCAGAAATCCGTCCAGAATTTCCTCCAGCGTTGTTCCCTCAATATATTCAAATTCTGCTCCGGTTCCGTCTTCCAACACCCGGCACTCATTGATTTCCAACTTGCTTCCCGCATATCTCTCCGCCAGATCCCGGTAAGCTGTTCCCATTCCCTGGATATGTTCGGACGCTTCGGCCGACATGGCATATTTCCGAATCAGAGGGCGTTCGTTTTCCACCTGCAATTCGGTACGGATGGCATATTCCGCCGCCCTGTCGTTAGAATATTTCGCATATTTTATGTCCGGCTGCGGCCCGGCCACCACCATGTAGGAGTTAGAGAATACAGGAAAAAGACCGTCTCTGATCAATCCGTCAAAAGCCTGTTTTTCATCGAAAAGAAGCATCCTGTCTCTGTCGAAATTCCTCAGATTATCATACAATTCCCCCGGCCTTGGCAGTCTTTCGTCCGAATACACCGCTGTCATAAACTTATAATCGGGATAGGGATAATAGAAGGAATACTCTCCCAATCCGCTTTCGGCCAGCATCCGCTCCAGTCTGCTTCTGACAAAAGTACGCACCCCGCCTCCGCCGGCATAGTCCTCAATGCCGGAAAAATAAGTTCCCAGGTGGTCTTCCATGCAGCCAGCAAAATATTTTAATCCCAGCCTGTTTTCTATAGCGATCACAATCCTGCCGTCCTCTTTCAAATGCCTCCGCATCATCTTCAGCCAATCCACATAAGGGTCTTCCGTACCAATATAGCTTTGCCCGTATTCAAAGACGCCGATAAAACAAATATAGTCAAAATCTCCCGGCAGATCCGGCTCAATATCTTTAAAATTCCCCAAATGAATCGTTACATTTCCGTAATCCTGATGGCGGTATGCATTGATAAGACTCCTCTTTTTTGACAGTTCCACACAGGTAACACTTCCTGCTTTCTCCGCCAGCTTTCCCGTAATAGCCCCGCATCCGCTGCCGATCTCCAGCACTTTCGCATTTTTATCCATCGGGAGCCAGTCCACGATATTTTCCCGCAGCGGCGACAAGTGATACAGTACCGGCCACTGAGCCCGTTCCTCGATAATCCGCCGGAACTGGCCGCTGTCATTTCTTTTCACGATTTCCAGCAGTTCATCCTCTACCGCACCGTCACAGTAGAAATCCTTTCCGGGGTAATGTTTATCATCCAACGTGATTTGTCCGATCTTCTCCTTCATACCGCTTCTCCTTGCAAAAAACGGGCCTTCCGGCCCCACCGTCTTATTCCGTCCTGTCATGTACCTCGGCATTGGTTCCCATATCGTAAAAGCCGACCGTATCCTTATCCGATATGACCGTAAGGTTCAATACATCGTACAATCTGTGATATACTTCAAACTTGTCCCTCTCATATCCTGTCACGCCGAGGGAAAGCAGATATTCTCCTCCTTGCAGACTCATTTTCTGCGTAAAAACAATTTCTTTTTTCGCTCCCGCCTGTGCGGACTCCAGAAATGCTTTTTCCACCATCGTATTCGTTCCGGTGATCTCCGTACCCTTAATATTCTTTATGGTAAAAGCGAAAATAGGCGCCGGCACATCCTCCATAAAGTCTACCTTCATATGGATGCTGAACTCCTGCCCCTTGATCACCGCAGTGGTATGTATTCCCTTATCGTCCGTAATATAATATTCCGTAATTTTGGCCGCGTTCGTTCCATACTCCAGTAAATCGGGATTCACGCCCATCTTTGCCGCAGCCGCCACGTCTTTGTCTTCCAAAAGGTTTGTTCCCTCATCTTCGTGCATCTCATACTGCCCAACCAGCACGCGTTTATACACATCGATCATTTCTTTCGGAGAGCCTTCTCCCAGCTTCACTCCCTGGTTCAGCAATACCACCCGGTCACAATATTTACTGATGCTGCTCAGATCATGGCTGACAAAGAGAATCGTTTTCCCCATTTCCTTAAATTCTTCGAACTTGTGGTAACACTTCGCCTGGAAAAATACATCGCCTACCGACAGCGCTTCATCTACGATCAAAATCTCGGGTTCAATATTAATCGCCACGGCAAACGCAAGCCGGACAAACATACCGCTGGAATAAGTCTTCACCGGCTGATACACATAATCGCCGATATCAGCAAATTCCAGGATAGCATCCATCTTTTCATCAATCTCCTTTTCCGAAAAGCCGATCATGGTACCGTTCAAATATACATTTTCTATTCCGTTATATTCCATGTTAAACCCTGCGCCAAGTTCCAGCAGTGCGGAAATACGCCCGTTTACCGTCACTTTCCCCCCAGAAGGATTCAACACTCCGGTAATGATTTTCAGGATCGTCGATTTCCCGGAACCATTCGTACCGATGATCCCCACCGTTTCCCCCTGGTAAATCGTCAGATTCACCTGATCTAAGGCGTGATGCTCCTTATATTTCTTCTTTTTGGAAAGTCCCAGCGCCTCCTTCATTCTGTCCGAAGGTTTGTCATATAATTTATATACTTTATCCAAATTCTTTACCTGGATCGCAATCTTTTTTTTCATGTTGACCTCCATGCCGTTATAAAACATCGGCAAAATGCACCTTCAGCCTTTTAAAGATCAAAGAGCCGACACAAAAGAGCGTAACCGTAAAAATCCAGAAATACGTAGAGGAATAAAAATGTTCGAAAAACCATTCCTGCTCATAGATCGCGCTGCGGTAACCATTCACGATATAAACCATTGGATTCAGTTTAAAAAAAGGCTTCATTTGATCAGTCAAAACCGAAATATCCCACAGGATCGGCGTCGCCCACATCCCGATCTGAAGTACAATACCGATGATCTGCTGCAGATCCCTGAAAAAAACAACCACCGCACAGGTGACATAACTAATCGCCAGCACAAGCATGAACTCGCAAAAACTATAATAAAAAATCTGCAACGTATAAATATTCGGATAATACCCATAAGCGACTGCAATCGCAAGCAATACACATGCAAAAAAGATATGGATAAACGTAGCCGCTATTATTTTTATAATTGGCAGGATGCTGATTTTAAATACCACCTTTTTCACAAGATAGTTATATTCCAGCAGCGCCGTCGTGCCATTGCTCAAAGACTCGGAAAAATAGAACCATGGAACCAGCCCCGCCGTCAGGTACAGAACATAGGGAACCTCGATCCCTCCTGCCACAAGCTGGCTCCTTGTATTAAACACCCGGTCAAACACGATCCAATACATCACCACCGTCACCACCGGCTGTACAAATGCCCAGATCATTCCAAGATAAGAACCAGCATATCTTTTTTTAAAATCGTTTTTCGCCAGCTTCCAGATCAGCCTTCTGCTCTGGTAAAGCTCCTTGGGGAGAACCGTCAGCCGGTCATAAAAAATACCGAAAATAACACAGGTAAATGCGATCAGCAGACAGGCCATTACCTTTTTCATCATCTCCGTCGTCTGATCCGCCAGCGGATTATGATGGAGCAACACTACTGTCGCCAATAGAACCGCCAGTATATAAAAAATACCTATCACCGTTCTTTTCGTTGAGTATCCTTTCCGGCGTTTCGCTCCTCTATTCCCGTTTTTTTTATGCTTTTCCGTTTTCTTTACCATCTCTATCAAGTATCCTTACTTATCCGCCATATATTCCCTGATACCGCCCCATTTCTGATCCTTTTCGGACATGATCAGTTCCATTCCCTCCGGAACCGGCCATTCCACGCCTATTTCCGGATCATTATAAAGGATTCCCCCTTCATCGTTAGGATGATAAAAATCCGTACATTTATAAGCAAATTCCGCATAATCCGACAGCACAAGGAAACCATGGGCAAAATTTTTCGGAATAAAAAACTGTTTCTTATTCTCCGCAGAAAGCACTACCCCAAACCACTTTCCAAAAGTAGCGCTTCCTTCCCGCAAGTCTACCGCCACATCGAATACCTCACCGCTCAATACCCTGACCAATTTGTCCTGTGGAAACTCTTTTTGAAAATGCAAGCCTCTCAGAACTCCTTTTCTGGATGACGACTGATTATCCTGCACAAACACCTGGTCAATCCCCGCCGCTTTATAATCCTCATAATGGTAAGTCTCCATAAAATATCCCCTCTCGTCTCCAAAAACCTTTGGAACGATTACTTTCAGTCCCTCGATCTCACAAGTCTCTACCGTTATCTTACCCATTTTTCCCACTCCTTTTTCTCTTTTTAAAAATCAGCGTTTTCCGTTCCTCCGATCGGCCTCGGCTCTTCAATCTCTTCCTCCGGAATATCCGCCGGGTCAATCTGCGTTTCTTCTTCCTCTTCTTCCTGGACAACATCAGGCACGGAGTTCTCTATCTTCAGATAACTCAGGTTAAAGTCTACCTTCCCTTCGATACCGTCCACGCTTCCGCCGGAAGTATATTGCCACATATGATAATAGCCCTGGTAAATGGGCACATCTCTGTATTCCGCCAGCCATACCACATAATCTTTCAGTTTATCCATATCCAGCATCTGATTTAACCAGTTTCTGGAAGAATACACGCCGGCGCGGTACCCTTCGCTTTCTATCGTTGCACAAAATGCCTGGCTGACCGCAGTTCTCGTTTCCACGTCCAGACCGTCCGCCCGTCCGCTTCCTCCAAGCCCTTCCACGTCAATGAATACCGGATAGGTAATCTTATAATCCCGGCAAAGCGCCGTCACCATACTGGCCTCTTCCACCGCTTCCACTACATCAACCGCCTGGGTAAAGAAATAAACTCCTACCGGAATCCCTGCCCGTATCGCTCCCTTTATATTCTTTTCAAAATAAGGATCCTCTATCAATGCCCCTGTAGTAGCGCCGCGGTATCCCACACGGATAATAGCGAATTCCACGCCGGCATTCTTTACCTTGTCCCAGTCGATCTCCTTATTCCACTTGGAAACATCGATCCCCATCTTCGCATTCGGATTTCCTTCCTGCATTCCGGTAATTTCCGACTGATCCGCGTCATCCAGCGCATCATTAGCCTCCAAGTCTTCCAATTCCGCGTTAATCTCGTCCTCCGTCAGAATCAGCAGATTGATATCGTCAATAACTACATATTCCACGCTTTGCTTTACTGTTATTTTCGCACTGGTGTCGGGCACCCGATAGCCCTCCACTTCCTTTAATTCCACCTCATAATCGCCCGCCCGGAGATATTCAATATAAATAACGCCATCCCGGTCATCATCCATATATTCCTTATTCCCGTTCAGTACCACGCAAAAATCCTCTCCTGCCACCAGCTTTCCTGCATTATCTACAATCTGAATACGCAGATCCTTTTGTACCGACGTCATAAGCAGCGACAAACTCTTCCCGTCTATCTTTTCAATGGAGGAATAGGGCTGTTTATCCGAATCAAAAAAAGTATCATCCGATAAAAAGGCCCTTGTGTCATCACCAATCTGCATCGCCCCGATCTGCATCGTTCCGTTTTCAACCGCGCCGTTTTCATCTGTCAAAGCAGCAGCCTCCCGCTCTCCATCGGAATGAATTCCTTCGGAGCGGATATTGGCATACAAAAAAATACCTGCCACGGCTATGAACATAAATACGATCATCCATATCACAGTACGTTTTACATTAGAGCCCATTCGCAACCTCTACCATATATTTTCCATAGTCCGTCTTCATCAGCGGTTCCGCCAGCTTCAGCAGCTGCTCTTTTGTAATAAATCCCCTTTTATAAGCGATCTCCTCTATACAGGAAATATACATCCCCTGCCTTTTCTGGACAGCCGCCACAAAATCTGCCGCATCCAAAAGGGAATTATGGTTTCCTGTATCCAGCCATGCGAAACCTCTCCCCAGGGTTTCCACCATCAGGCTTCCCCGTCGCAAATATTCATTGTTAATACTTGTAATTTCTATTTCTCCTCTGGCGGAAGGCTTTACATTTTTCGCAATTTCCACCACCTCATTGTCATAAAAATACAATCCGGGCACCGCATAATTGCTCTTTGGATTCTCCGGTTTTTCCTCTATGGAAAGAGCCCTGCCGCTTTCATCGAATTCCACGACTCCGTATTCCCTCGGATCCCTGACATAATATCCGAAGATCGTCGCCCCTTTTTCCCTGGACGCCGCCTCCCTCAGCACTCTGGAAAAACTCTGCCCGTAAAAAATATTATCCCCAAGCACCAGCGCAACGCTGTCCTGTCCGATAAAATCCGCTCCTATAATAAAGGCATCCGCCAGTCCCCTCGGATACTCCTGTACCGCATATTCGATCCGCAGCCCGAGCTGTTCCCCCGTACCGAATAAATCCTCAAACACAGGCAAATCCCTTGGCGTGGAAATAATCAATATCTCCCGTATCCCCGCCAACATCAATGTGGACAACGGATAATATATCATCGGCTTATCATACACCGGCATAATCTGTTTTGAAATCGCTTTCGTCAGCGGATAAAGCCTTGTCCCGCTCCCCCCAGCCAATATAATCCCTTTCATAATAAAGACGATCCTCCTTCACAATTTTTCCACCAGCAAATTAATCCCCTTCTACAATCAGCGCAATTCATTATTTCTTGTCACCAATTTCCGTCAGGAAATTGATGACCTGCTTGCGCATCAGCGCAATTCATTATACCACAAATATAAAAAAATGAAAATGTCAATATCTGCGTTTTCACGGAAATCAATTTTGATTTTGATCAGTGGCGCGGGAGGGAAGGCAAAGGGGACAGGAGCAGCCGGGGCAGGGCTGGCGGGGGCAGTTTTCTGCCGTTGCTCCCAATCAGTAATTTCATTTATGAAATGGTCGAAATGCTAGGGAAAAATCGCATGGATGCGATTTTAGGGAGCCCAGGACAGGATGTCCGTGGCTCCCGGCCCGGCCGGTTCCGCGATCTTGCTCCATTTCATTTATGAAATCTGATTGGAAGCTCCGGCAGAAAACCGCCCCCGCCAGCCCTGCCCCGGCTGCCCCTGTCCCCTTTGCCTTCTCTCCCGCGCCACCGATAAAAATTAATTTCTGTGCTTCCATCCCCCCTCAAAATTATTTTTCTTTTATCTCTTTTATCACCGTCTCCCAATCGCTGATCCCAATGATTTTTTTCGCAAAATCAGTATATTTCTCCTGCTCTTCCGTATCCATATATTTATAAACATTATATACATATTTCCGTGAGCCATCCATATAATTAATGCCCAAAGCAAGTCCCTGCTCCATTTCCTCCACCGCATCCGTTTGTCTGGAAAACAGCACGGACTCTATATGCGGGTTGGCTTCTGCCGCCTTATAAGCGTACACGATGGCCGCCGCCTGTACATCCTCTCCGTCAGAAGATGTATACCCAAGCTCACTGATCGTTACGGGACGGACTTCCCCGTCTTCCATAAGGAATTCTTCCTGCTGCAGATAATCCGTCACCACATCAATATTCGCCATCGTAACCATGGCGGTATCCTCCGAGTCCTTCACATACAAGGAATCTTTCCATATATAGGGCGAGGTCAGCGGAACATTATATGGGTGGATCGCCAGTCCCCAGTCGATATTCCCCTCTTCCCTGATCTGTTTGTTGAATTCATCCAATATATCCTTGGCGTCATAGTGGATCAGGCTATTGGAATTGCTGTCCCATCTCTGATCCAGGGAAATAAATATCCTGCTGGCGCCGTTGATACTTTTGATCGAATTATAAAGTACGCGGAAAGCTCTGACATATTCCTTGACATATGCGCTGATGCTTGTATATTCCATATAGTTCCAGTCTTTTCTTGCATTGATTTCATTCCCGATAATCCAGTTTGCAACGACCCCCCTGCCATTTGCCCTTCCGGAATACCGCTCTGCCAAAAAAGATCCTATCGCTGCCAGATATTCCACCCCTTCTTCATCCGCTCCGTTAAATGCATAGTAAGGAGCCGTCCCTATGCCCGAACGAGCCTGCGGGTGAATTAGCTGCGGATAGGCAGGAACCACATCATTCAGCAAAATCACCGTAATTTCAATTTCTTTTTCCGTAAGAGTCTTGAATATCAGGTCATATTCCGAAATCACTTCCCCGTTAAACGTATACCCCTTCCCATTATAAGCATATTCCACAGGCGGGTATTCCTCGTTGTCAGACGCTCCCAATATCCTCGATACCGGGATATTATATGCCGCATGTTTAATCCCGAGATCCTCCAGTTCCCCCGACAAAAGCTTATCCGGGTCGATCAGAAGTCCTTTCTTGGAGTCCGCGTTCTTTCCATTAGATTTGTATACGGATATTTCCTCCGGATTCGTCACATAATATGGTTTGCTCACCGCCACAAACTTACCATCTTTTTTCACCGCCACCACATACTTGTACAGCAGTCCGCTTATACTCCCCACATGCCTTGAAAACTGAAATTCCACTTCGCTTCCTTTATATTTTTGTTCAATAGGGAACATATCCTCCGTAATCTGATCATTGTGTACTCGCAATGCAAACAAGTAGTAGTAAGAATCGTCGCTGACAGGAATCTCCTCCGCCACCGCCTTAACCACGATGTTGCTCGTAGTATTATCGACCAGGCAGGACTCCACCGTGAGAATGCTTTCCGTACCCGTCTCTGTCAATTCCACAAAATCCGGGCGTTTTTCCACCATTTCAAACACATTGGCTCCGGCATCCACGGCCGCTTCCAATACCTCTTCGCTTCGGGCTTTTGCAGCCTCGGCTTCCCTTTCCTCCTCCGCGATCTGCTGCTTTTCCCGCTCTATCCGATTCGCCCAGGCCTCCCTCGTCTGCCTGTCCGCCGCTGCCTTATACGCAATCCCGCCAATAACCGCCAAAATACATATCCCTATTGCAACGGCTGCCGCATAACGCTTTTTCCCTTCTCCCTTTTCCCTTTTTCCAAATCTCATCGGCCTTACCTCTTTTGTCCCTATCCTTGTCCCCTCTGAAACCGCGCTGCCGGGCAATCCCATACCGCCCGGCAGTTTTTCATCGCTTTTTAGTTATTGATGCCGGCACCGAATCCGGCGGATCATTCTTCCTATACATTTGCATCTGCTGTGAGAGCCGGCGTTCCCGTCGGTTGCAGATGTATTTTACTTGTACATTTCCTCGTAATACTTCTGATAATCGCCGCTCGTCACATTTTTCATCCATTCTTCATGTTCAAAAAACCACTGGATCGTAAGCCTGATTCCATCTTTAAACATCGTTTCCGGCTCCCAGCCAATCTCTTCCTTAATCTTGTCCGGAGCTATCGCATATCTCCTGTCATGACCCTTGCGGTCCTCCACATAGGTAATCAAATCTTTGCTGACCAGCTCTTTTCTCGGATCGCCTTCCGGCAGCATTTCCTGCAATGTCTCGATAATGATATGAACGATCTCTATATTCTGCTTCTCGTTATGGCCTCCTACATTATAAGTCTCAAACAGCCGGCCCTTTTCCTGCACCATGTCGATCGCCTTGGCATGATCCTCCACATACAGCCAGTCCCTTACATTTTTACCGTCTCCATATACCGGCAGTTTTTTACCTTGCAGCGCATTATTGATAATCAACGGAATCAATTTTTCCGGGAACTGGTAAGGGCCGTAATTATTCGAGCAATTCGTAATGTTCGCCGGAAAATGATACGTATCCATATAAGCCTTCACCAGCATATCCGATCCCGCTTTGCTTGCCGAATAAGGGCTATGAGGCGCATAGGGAGTTGTTTCATAAAAATATCCCCCGTCTTCCTCCAGAGAACCGTATACTTCATCCGTAGACACGTGAAGGAACTTTTTCCCTTCCTTAAATTTCCCGTCCGGCAGTTCCCAGGCCGCTTTCGCGCAGTTCAGCATAACCGCCGTTCCAAGGACATTAGTCTGAATAAAAACTTCCGGGTTGCGGATGCTTCTGTCCACATGGCTTTCCGCCGCAAAATGAACTACCCTGTCAATATCGTTCTCAGCAAATATTTTCGCCACAGCATCCTTATCGCAGATATCCGCTTTCACAAACGTATAATTCTTCCTGCCTTCCACGCCCTTCAGATTTTCCAGATTCCCCGCATAAGTAAGGGCGTCCACATTAATAATGCGAATCTCGTCGCCATACTTCTTAAACATATAATGAATATAATTAGAGCCTATAAAACCGGCTCCGCCTGTCACCAGATAAGTTCTCATGCTTTCTTCCTCCATACTTTCCATCTGTTCTTCCCATCATACCTTCTAATCCCCCCGCCGTCAATATCTGAAATAAAGCCCGCAAAAGAAATAAAATCAACCTGCTTATACATTTTGTCGATGAATTACTATCATTAAGTTATTGACTTTTTTCGTCATAGCTGACACAATCTAATAGTACCAATTAAATATACACTGTATTTCATTACAATGATTACAAATTTGAAAAGGGGAATAGAATCATGATGTACATGCACTACTGCAAGCCCTGCCACCGTGTTCATATGCTGAACGGCCACAAAATGACATGCCCCAAATGCGGCGGTTCCATTACCGAACTCCGTATTCCGTATATGGAATACGTCAGTATGGATATGGACGAGCGCAACGCCTTTAAAACGAGGTGTGCTGACGAAACACAGTTAAAAGAACTCAGCACTACTTACAGGATGTACAAATACAGCAAGTGGTACAAAGAGCTGCATGGTTGATCCTCCGAAAGAATTCGCGGAAACAAAATATCCTAAAGTGGATTTTTTCAGTAAATCATAGTACAATAACAGATACAGCGAAAAATATCATCGTACTTGCAGATATTTTATCTGTTATAAATGTGGAGGATTTACATGAAAAAATCAAACAACCGAAAGCATAGAAAAAAACAGTTCCGCCTCAACTGGCATCTTCTGTTATTTGCTCTGATACTTATCATTGCAGCTACCGCAATTATTAAGCTCGTTATATGGAATGCCGGCACAAAATCCGATTTTGATCCCGATCATATTGCAGAAGGGGGCGATGTGGAACCCCTCGATACTATTATTCCTCTCAGCGATTCCAAGCTGGAAGGACGTGAAGATGACGGCGTCATGACGGTTTTGTGCCTGGGAAACAACCCCCTTACGGATGAAACCGGGGAAAGGGGATTTGTTTCGCTGCTCTCTTCTAAAACCAATGCCACCGTTTATAACGGGGGATTTCCGGATTCCACCATCGGAACAAAATATTCCGTATATAATGAAGGCTATCCAAGAGACAACTTCAATCTTCCTCATGTTGCCCAGAGCATTTGCAGTGGAGATTTTTCCCGTATGGAAGCGGCCTCTTCCACAGAATCAAATCCAATCTATGCAGAAACGGTAAACACTCTAAAGTCCATCGATTACAGCAAAATAGACATGATCGCTATTATCTACGACGGCACGGATTATCTGGCGGGCATTCCTTCCGACAACCCCAATGATCCTTATGAAATCAGCGCTTACACCGGAGGGCTGCGCACCGCGATCGAAGCGATCCAGAATTCCTACCCGTATATAAGAATCGTAGTCATGTCCCACACTTTTGCCCAGTCCATCGATGCAAACGGCAATTTCCAAAACGGAGGCAGTACGGATCTTGGAAACGGAGCCCTTCCCCATTATCTGCTCAAGGAAATCGACGTATCCATTTCCTGCGGCGTATCCATTATCGACAACTTTTACGGAACGATCAATGAAGACAACTACCGCGATTATATGTCCGATAACATTCATTTAAACGATGCCGGAAGGCAACTCATGGCAGACCGGCTCGCCGAATTCATAAACACCGGCCGCACCTCCGCCCACTAACCGCCAACAAAAAAATCCCATCTCCCGCGGTATAAACCATCAATAGGAAAAATGCCGCGGGGCGGAATTTTAAATCAATGCGGAGAATACCCGCTTTCTGGGCATTCTCTGGCGTGAAAAGTACTTCGAATTGCTTTATCAATTCGAAGTACTTTTCACGCTACTAAGGTTCGCCAGAAAACAACTCCTCAAAATCATATTCTTCCACGATCCGTCTCATCTCTTCCAGCTCTTCTTGCAGGTTTTCTTCCGTTACCCCGCATTCCCCGTCCGCAAAGCATTCCGTCATATAGCGATTGATATCCGGGTGGTAATGGCTGTAATCCGCATATCGGTCCAGATCGCATATGATCCATTCCTGGTTGGGAAAAAAGAACACCCTGACATTTTCATAAGAAAACAACCGCTCTGAAATATACTCATATTCCCTCAGCACCGCTTCCAACTGTTTTTCCTGCAGCACGTCATTCCAATACAAGATGCTGTAGGGCGGATAAAACACATAAAATTCCGTATCCGGGTTCGCTTCAATATAAGGACATATATTCGCATCCATATTCGCCCTGATATTGTCGATAAATTTTTCCGGATCGGCCTCTTCCTGCGCCGGTTCAGCCGGCACATAGTTATGCATTACCCATTGTTTATTATAATATTCTTCCGTCCACCAGCTCGCGTACATCGTCGCCAGATCTGTTTTATCCGGATCAGCCAGTGGCCTCATAATATATTGGAGTACTACATCTTTATTCAACAAATATGGAATATCGTTCCACACATAATCGTCATACAGATATTCCGGTATCGGGTATTTCGTCTCTTCCACTCCGCCGCTGTAAGTAATCACATCAATCCCCAAAAAAACCGCATCCACTTTGCGCCCGTCCTGAAACACGATATCCATAATATTCGCCTGGTCTTTTGGAAACGCTCCGCTGTAGCTTAGCTTCAAAGTTTTTAATCCCATCAGTTCCCCGAACCAGTTCGTATTAAAATTCACGGTCATGGAAGAGCCTAAAATCACGCTGTCATACTCCATATGCCTTGCCATGCCCGGATTCTGGTTTACCTGATGATCCACCACATAGGGAAAATCCTCCAAAGGAGCATGATACTGAAAAAAAGGATCTATATACGCGGTCAGCAGCATTACCAATACCGCCGCAGCCAGAAAACTGCCGGCAAATATAACCAGCCATCTCTTATATTGTTTCATCTCTTATCATTCCTCTAAAAATTAAAGTACAGAAAAGTGCTGACCCCGGAAAAAGCGAGTACGCACCAGAGCATCGCCCCCGCAAACAATACCGCCGTCCATGGTTTCGGTTTTATTTTATCCGCGACTCCAGCCGCATTTTTTCCAAAAAATACAAGCAGCAAAGAAAATACCGTGATCGCTCCCATCAGGATATAATGTCCGTATTCCCATCCATCCAACCGCAAAACCTTTAAAATATACCAGAATTCGTCCAGGTTAAAATATCCCGCCAAATTCCTGTTCACCCTGGCATAATCCCCCGAAAACAACAGGGAAATCAACCGGTTTCCCTGCGCTGCGTTCTCCGCCCTGAAATATACCCAGGCAAACGTCGTATAGCAGAAAGTAAGGGGAACGGAAATAACCCGGGGAACCTTTCTTCCGTGAAAAGCCCCTCTCCGATTCATCCACATCCTCGTCAGGACATATAATACGCCATGGAGCATTCCCCAAAGGATAAAATTCCATCCGGCCCCGTGCCATATTCCGCTGACCAGAAACACAATCAGCAGATTGCCGTACATCCGCGCCCTGCCTTTCCGGTTTCCCCCAAGAGGAATATAAATATATTTTGTAAAAAAACGGTTCAAAGTAATATGCCACCGCTTCCAGAACTCTACAATATTCCCCGCCTGATATGGGGAATTGAAGTTCACCGGCAGTTCTATGCCAAACATCCGGCTCACTCCAAGAGCCATATCGCAGTAACCGCTGAAATCAAAATAAAGCTGCAAAGCATAAAAAACCACGAGCAAAAGAGCGTCCCAGCCATGCATGATCTCCAGGTTGGAATAACCATAGTCCACCGCTCCTCCAAAAGTATCCGCCAATATCACCTTTTTCATCATGCCCATCACAAACTGGCAGACGCCCCTCATAAACTTTTCCGCATCAAACCCCCTTTCTCCTGCTCCCGCAAGCTCCGGCTCCCATTCGGCATACATGACAAGCGGTCCCTCCACCAGTTTCGGAAAGTATACGATCGAAAGCATGTAATCAAGAAATCTTCCTGTTTCAATCTCACCCTTATAACAATCCGCCAGATAGGAAATCTGCTGAAAAGTAAAAAAACTGATACCCACGGGCAGCGCCACGCGAAGCAGCGGCAATTCCACGCCGCTGATATAGTTCCAATTCCCGATAAAAAAATCCATATATTTAAAATAAACAAGCGCAGCAAGATTTGCCGCAACTCCAGCCGCCAACAGCCCGCCGGCCCGTTTTTTCCCCTTCATCCCCAACGCAATCCCATAGTTCAAAAATACGCTGAGCAACAGAAGGAGCAAGTATTCCAGCCGGAAACTGCCGTAGAACCAAAGCGACATGGCAGCCAGCCAGAACTTTGCCGCCCTGCTTCCGATCCTGCCCGCCAGATAATACCCGCCAAGACTCACAGGCAAAAATACGAATACAAAAATATACGAATGAAATAACATAACAACACCTATTGAAACGTTTCTTTTTTAATTTGCTCCGCCACCGGATCATAGTAGACCGGATATCCGTCCACCGTATCCATCAGCTCCAGGCCAAAGTTCTCCGGCGCTTCCGTCACTCCTTTGCTCTCCACATTAGGCAGCACAATATACGTACAATACCGCTCCCTCGTCAATTTCAACAGTTCTTCCACATCAATCATCGTCGGATGATTCATCACCGTATGCACCGGTTCCGCATACTGCCACTTCGGCTCCACCATTTCCCTTCCATAAAGAAGCTGGATATCCGTATCGTACTGCCTGACGAAATAGACCAAGTCCGTCGGAAATACCGCCCATATACGTTCTTCCCCCTCTGCCGGCGCTATCAGATCACAGATATCGACCACCGTCTGCGGCAAATGATAAGGATTCTGCGCCTTGGACATATACTGGCTCGCATACACATATCTCCCTCCCAGTATAATAGCGGCTCCAACTGCGGCACAGGCGATGCCTCCTGCCCATGTCCCCCATCTTTCATAAAGAAACTCTGCCAGTTTCACACCGCCGTAAGCAACAATAATCCCCATGGGAATCAGCCAGAGTACTCTGTAATAAGTATCTCCTTCCCCGCCCATCAAACGGACAAACACCTTTCGGAAAATAGGGAAAAAGAAAAGCAGCAACAGGCTCAAAGGCATGTAAATGAACAGAGCCCGCCTCCTTTTATTTTTTTCCATTATCAACAGCCAGACAAGGGCAAGCAAAAACAAAGCCGCCAGATACTTCCCCCCGGCATAATTTTTAAATATTACCACACTTTCCATAAAAATTCCGTACATATCTTATCTCCTCCGCTGAACGAATACATATACGCATTTACGCATGCAGGAATAAATACAACAGCATATAGATTCCGTTTGGAATGCATACGCATCCCGCCTTTATGAGAATGCTGAACTTTTTTTCCGCAATCATCAGCCAAAACGCCGCCGCGCCTATCAGCACCACATTGAGGAAAACCACCATGGAAGTGCAGACGCCAGCCGTCATATTCGTCAATACAAGAAGCGCCCATATGGCCGCCACCGGCTCTTTTTTTCTTCTCCTCTTTTTCTCTTCCTCCCCGTCAAAAATCCACAGCATCAGCCATATTGTAACGGGTATCACAAAGCTTGCCGCGACCGCCTTCCCCTGCCATGTCCGTGTCAGAAAAAAGGTTTCGTTCGTATATATCGATACGTTTCCAAACATTTGAAAAAGCGCGATAAACACCATAAACAAAGACAGTCCTCCCCGGGCCTTCTCCGCCTTTCTTCGAAACAAATGTTTTCCAATCTCATAAAACACCATATAAGTCAACGGAATCCATACAAAAGGCAGTACACTATGCGCAAGTATCGTCGTATGAAGCCCTGTCATTCTTCCAATATAAGCGACCCATATAGGCAATACCGCCAGGGAATGTCTGATATCCAGGGAAGTCGTCCCCCCCGTATAAGGAAGGATCCGGTACATCGTATTGCTCTGAACCGTTACCAGCGACTGCGCCACATACTCCGCATCATCCCCGTCAAAAGATGTCAGCGTAAACGCCTTGTACAACTGCCAGGCAACCAGCCCAAAAAATACCAGCCATCCCAGCCTTTCCCCCCATGTCATTTCCATGATATCCGGCGGCTGCAGACGCAGCACCCGTTTCCCCTTCCTGGCAGCCCATATGCAGATACCGATTCCGGCAGCCGCCCCCGCTGCCAGCAAAACGGTAAACCATCTTACCATTACCAGAAAACTATCATATTCCACGAGCAATATACAGGGAACCGTTACCAGCCAGCACAACGGCAGCATAATCAAATACCCTGCAATCACGGTCACTCCCGCGTTCCTGTTTTTCTCGGGAATCCAGGGCATCGGGATCAGTCCAATGCAAAACGGAATGATAAACAGCCATAAAATCAAGCCGGGAATCGTAAATATCGTCATTTCTTTTCTCCTTACACAGTTTTCTATAGTTTACCCCAATTCACCCTATCTGTCCATGGACAATCCAATAATTCCATGTTAAAATAACAATAGTTATGCGCAAAAGTTAAGTCAAATCCAACAGTCGAGAGGAATTTATTCAATGAGAAAAGTACTTGTCATAGGCGCAGGCCCCGCCGGGCTTACCGCCGCTTATGAATTATTAACGAACAGACAGCCCGGCAGCCCGGACGTGGATAATAATTATGAAGTAATTGTATTTGAAGAAAGCGAAGCCATGGGCGGCATATCCAAAACGGTAAACCACAACGGCAACCGGATGGATATGGGTGGGCACCGTTTTTTCTCCAAAGTCCCCGAAGTCAACGAATGGTGGGAAAAAATGCTCCCCGAACAGGGTTCCCCCACCTACGACGATATTCTTCTTCACCGGAAAATGCCCCTGGCGGCCGGAGGGCCTAATCCCCAGAAGGAAGACAGGGTCATGCTGAACAGAAACCGGGTATCCCGTATTTACTTTAAAAAGAAATTTTTTGATTATCCGGTCTCCCTGAAATTCGAAACGCTCCGTGACATGGGACTGCTGACCACGATCCATGTTTTTTTCAGCTATTTGAAAACCCTTGTTCATAAAAGAGAGGAAAAATCGCTGGAAGATTTTTATATCAACCGGTTCGGACACAAGCTTTATTCCATGTTTTTTGAAAACTATACCGAAAACCTCTGGGGCCGCCATCCAAGCGAAATAGCGCCGGATTGGGGCGCGCAGAGGGCAAAGGGATTATCCATTTTCGCCATTATCAAAGACATGCTCGCCAAGCTTCTGCCTAACAAGAAAAACCGCAAGGTGGAAACTTCCCTGATCGAGCAATTCAAATATCCAAAGCTCGGCCCAGGCCAGCTTTGGGAGGTTACCGCGGAAGAAATCACCAGACTCGGCGGCAAAATCCTGACCAACAGCAAAGTTACCGGCTTTACAAAGGATGAGAACAACCATATTGTCTCCCTTACCTACGAACACAATGGAGTTGTCTCCACGATGGAAGGCGATATTTTCATTTCCTCCATGCCGGTCAAAGATTTGGTAGGAGGCATGAACGGCGTGCCGAAAAGAGCTGCCAAGATCGCCGCAGGGCTTCCTTACCGGGATTACCGCACCCTTGGGGTTCTTGTTCCGAAGCTGAACCTGAAAAATAAGACAAAAATGAAAACGGTTGGTAATATCGTTCCCGACTGCTGGATCTACGTCCACGACAAAACCGTCAAACTGGGAAGGCTTCAGATCTACAACAACTGGTCTCCTTACATGATCAAAGACCTGAAGCATACCGTGTGGGTAGGTCTGGAATATTTCTGCAATGAAGGGGATAAATACTGGAATATGTCCGACGAAAAATTTACCAAATTCGCGCTGCGCGAAATGGTAAAAATGGGACTGATCGACAGCGCTTCCGAAGTACTCGACACCCATTCGGAACGGGTGAAAAAAGCTTATCCGGCCTATTTCGATACCTACAAATATATGGATCAGCTCATAAAATATCTGGATACCATCGATAACCTTTATTGTGTCGGCCGCAACGGGCAGCATAGATATAACAACATCGACCATTCCATGTGTACTTCTTTTGAAGCCGTAAAAAATATCAAAAACGGAATCCGCGACAGAAGCAATATCTGGAGCGTCAATACGGAAAAGGAATACCACGAAGAAGCATCTGCTAACGAAATGGAATAGATTCTGCAACGTATATGATAAAGAGGATGCCCCAAAACTACGAATTCAATTTTTCATAGTTTGGGACATCCTCTTCTTTTTCTTACCATTTATTTCTTAAACATAGACTGTCTCGCTCCATGCGCAGCCCCGCGATTTTTCAACACATCATCCACCGCATCCATACGCAGTCCCGCATCGATAAAATCGCAATGCTTGCAAAACGGATAATTCTGCCGTCCTGTCCGAATCGCTTCCCGCAGGATCCTGTATTTTTCGCTGTTCCACCCTTCCTTCAACGGAGTTTCATGCAGATCCGCCAAATCCGTCACTTCAAAATTATCACAACAGCAGATTCCCAGTTTTCCGTTCGGCATAATCCACATATCCGTATAAGGCATCAGGCAGGTCTCTTTTACCACCTTTTCCGTCGCTTGTTTATTCGGCGCGCTGCCCGCCCGGTTTGTCAGCACTTCTTTCAAATAACGCATCTGGATAAGAATATCCACATCCTTGAATTCATTGGGATGATCCAAAATATATTTATAGATCACTTGAATATTCCTATGCAATTTCATATCCAGACAATAATTATTAATGATCAGCTGATCCACATAGGGCACTACCGCTTTTACCTTCTCCACATCGAGCAGAAGCCCGTTGGTTGACATAAAGATAAACGCTTCTGGAAGCTTCTCCCTGGCATACTTATGAAATTCCACGATACGGGTATCCAGCCATGGCTCATTATTGCCATACATCGTCAAATGCCCTTTATAATTCCAATCTGCCAACTGATCGATAATGCTGTAAAAAAGCTCGTCCTCCATTCTTTTATAAGGACGTTTTTCCGCATTTTTATTCGCCGTGCAAAATTCGCAGGTACTATTGCAGCGATTGATAGTTTCCAGATTCACCACTAACGGCTGCGGAGCCTCCTTTGCCCTCATGAAATAGTCTATATAATTCTTTTGTAACTTCCTTCTCGTCACGAACTGCAGCTTCAAATAACTTTCACTGGACAACCTGGGAAAATATTTTCTCGCGTTCCATCCCAACCGCCCTAAAAAATTGTGTACTCTAACCGGCATTGGCCACTGCCTCCTTTTCGTTGTTTCTGCTACCGCTATTTATATTATCATTGAATAGAGACGCGGTCAAGGCATACGGGGAAGTGATTCACGGAAATCAATTAAAAAAACACCCGCAGGATTTTCAAGGTAACTGCAACACTTCAGTCCGCTGCGTTTACTCTGACGGGTTCCGTCTCTTTAACAGGCCGGGCTTCATGATGACTTCACCGGCAGGGATGTGTTCTAATCCAAGGAGCAAGAAGAAGTCTTCCGGCAGCGCTGCCATGGCAAGACCATAAGGGCACTGCCAAACAGGGACTTCCTGACATAGCTGTTCAGGTGGTTGGCTGCCAGTGTCATACCTGTCTGGTTAAAAGGTTCAATGGATGTTCCTTTTGGAACGATATCCCGGAGGAGCCTATGGTTGTTTCCACACGCGGCCTTCTGGTCGGAATCACAACACTTCACGAAGCAGGGATTCAATGCGGATACGGTCGTCCACAGACAGATGGGTAGATTTTTTCTTCTGCATGATAAGAGCTCCTTTCAAAAAAGAAATAAAAGTAACAACTCTTATTGCATGGGAAAACAGGAGGGAAAGCAATAGCAGATATGTGAGGGGATGTTGAAGAGTGGAATATCTGTCAGGGTTACTGCAACAGACCGGCTTTTCAGAGTAAGTGCAACAGGGTGTTGCATTTAACTTGAAAATTCTCGTAAAAAAACACCCTGGCGGTTTCGCTCTGATTTCTACTTGTAATCCTAACAACCATATGTTATACTGGCAATACAAAAGGGAAAACAACCGCCCACAAAGTGGTTGACCTCCCGGTGTAGCTATATAAGCCTACCTGTACTCGGTCAAGTAAACAAGGCAGGCTTATTTATTTGCGCTTTTCCCTACTGTCTAAGTAGGCAAGCAACGCCATCAGAAAATTACCGGCTAAAAATAATAAACTTAAAATACGGTATGTATCCATCTGCGTCACCTCCCTCTTTCCTTATTTCCCCGAAGGGATAATGCCGACTGGCATAACGGCGATTGCCGCTTTCGAAAGCCGGGAGGCTGCCACCTTGCAACGCGATTGTTTCCTTGTTCACTATTCTACTACATTCTGATTCCCCTAACAATGATTTGGCGTGTGACACTTAGTCCAATCTTCGCCCAAAGTCACGGAAAAGGGAAGCCGATAGAGATGGAAAGGGACGGGGGCTGGTTTTCTGCTGAAGCTTCCAATCAGATTTCACTAATGAAATGGATAATGCGATAAAACCGAACGAGCCGGAAGCAACGGCATCCATGCCTATGCTTCCTGAACCCGCCCTCCCTGGCGGGTTCGCTCTGGTTATCGACCATTTCATAAGTGAAATTACTGATTGTACGCAACAGCAGAAAACCAGCCCCCCGTCCCTTTTCATCTCTACCGACCTCCCTTGGCTTCCCTTTTCCGTGACGTTTACAAAGTATGTATCCATCTGCGCCTCAGCCGTTTCACAAATAATATCCCAAAAACCGGTTAAACAAACTATAGGAAAATGCTGCCATCACATAGAACATGACGCCAAGACAGATTATTTTTCCAATGACAGGCCGTATCATATCGCACAGCCGGCATAGCTTCCCAATCCCCAGAGTCACCAAATACATAAAGGGAATCAGGACCGGAAGAATGTACCGTCCTTGGGGCTGGAACTCCCATGTATAGGAATAAAAAACACATAAACCGATCGTAATCGCACAGGCCAGCGCCATGCATATGTAAAAAGCCGCCCGATATCTCTCATCCCATTCCGTTCTCTTCCATTCCCCCTCTTCTCTCCGCCCTTTCCCGTATGCGGCTCTGATTTTTTCTACCGGAAGAAATGCCGCCAGGCATCCGATGATCCAAAGCCGTTTATAATAAATATAAATCAATCCGTGGGTAGGGATGATCATCGGCCCGAACATAGCAATAAAACTATCCCGCATCAGCGTAATATAGCCCGTATCAAACAACATCTCCCGCAGACTCTTTCCCGCATTCTGATAAGTAAATCTGGTTAATGGATTATATTCCTCAGTAGCCGTCAAAATCGCACAATCTCTTCTGGCATTCATGGCAATAATGTCGCCCTGATAAAGAATGGCATTTCTTGCAAACCACCACCCAATTCCCAAAAGAACAAACAAGGAAATATAAAATCCTTTCCTAAGCAGAGGCTTCCATTCCACCCGAATTCCTCTTTCAAAATGGACATAACGGACGAAAAAGATCAGCATGGCCGCCAGTATCATCCCATAGGCATTATAATAGGACATAGCGCACAATACGATCCCTACAGAGAGCAGAAGGCAGCCCTTCCTGTCGAAATCCGCCCTTCTCGCCCTGAGCAGCGCATAAAATATAATCGCCACCGACAGCATCGCCATAGAATCCGTATTCACATAGGAATGAATAAATATATTCTGAGGCAGGAAGACCACCAGAAGCGTAAACGTCCACTGGATATACGGGTTTCTCCATGCCTCCTTTGCCGTTTTGCGGACAAAATAAGCCATCAGGACGCCAAAGCAGACATTGACCATGCGGGCGGCCAGCAGAAGCGTACCGCTGTCTTCCGTAAATAGCTTCAAAAACCTGAGCAGAAAACCCTGAATAATATAAGTCAGAATAGGCTGAAAAGCATAGGATGCGCCATACCCCGCCAAAATCACCTCGGGATCGGCCCCATGAGGGAGTACACCGTGGCGGCATATGTAATCCACGACCTTAAAACGATTAATCTCATCCGGCGGATCGCCGAAAGGCTGCACCACGGCAAAACATGTAATCGAAGCAAATACAAGCAGATAAAAGACGATTTCCACCGCCAGTTCCAGCCTTCCATTCTTATTCCTTTGACGCTTTTTTCTTCCTGTCCAGCTATTTTTCCTCTCCATCTATATCCCTGCCCTTCCTCAATATGCCATATCGCTTCCGCAGCAATATACATAAACCGCATAAGGAGCCTCTTCTGCCTCATAGGCTTTTATCAGATACAGCCCGGCTTCATCGGCGTTGCTCAGTTCAAATCGTGAAAATACATATTTTCCTCCCAGATCCGCAAACGCCCCGGCATCTATATAAATATCTTTGTCCTCCACCGTAAAAGACTTAAACTGACTTACCACCGACAGATCCGTTCCCGAATAAAGATATGCCCTGGCACCCCAATCATCATAATAGACCTGGCTGGCCTCCACCCGTTCCAGCGCCGGAGCAATGATCCTGCGAAAATCCTCCTTATAGCTTTGGGGATAAAAACCGAGATACCCGTCCAGCGTAGCGATTCCGTTATATTCTAACACGGCCGGGTGAAGGCCGTAAGCCGCCGACCATTCCCCCTCATAACCGATATCCTCCTTCACCTGCCTAAACAAATCGCAGGAATAAAATTCCCGGAAATTCATTTCGTCAATCTCTTTCCCCTTTATGATTTCCAACGCTTTATTCTTGCAAGTAAAAAACAGGTCGTTATACCTGGAAGGCGTCAGCAAAATCACGGCCGCCGCCGCCAGCGCCAGTCCATTTGCCGCCCGGCGGCTCCAGCGCCGGATCGCTTCCCGCCCCTCCGTTCCAAAAGAAAACGCATACATCCTCTGCAAAATTATAAAATATGCCCCATACCAGAGAAAAGGACTAAAAAACACGGTACGGTTGAACTGAAAACCTTTCAGGGGAGGAACAAGCATTTCCACCATCCGCCGAAATCCCCCCCAATTATAAATACCATATATTACGCTGTTAAACACCAGAATCAGCATCAACAGATTATAGACATCATGGAAAATCGCTTTGTATTTCCTCTCCGCCACATATTTCCCATTCCGCCAGAAAAAATACCCTGCACATATCCATAAAACCAGCTTATCATGAACGCTTTCCGCATGAAACATGCCATGCAGCCATACATCCGCACTCTGGGCCATTATCTCTCCTGCCGTCAGATCTGCCTCTGCCATAGTAGCGCGAATCGTTTCCACGCTTCCGAAGAGCATAACATAAAATAAACGATATTCAAAAAACACATACCCAAGCCCCAGTACCACCAAAGCAGCCATCAAAGATACCGGTGCCTTCCTGTCCCTGATCCACAACCAGATAATCCCGGCCAGAAGATACGCAAGAATAAAAAAACCATGATAAGAAAAATAAGAGAAAAAGGGATAACAAAATAACAAGACATACAGCTTTACGGACGGTTTCCTGTAAATCCGCAGCAGAAGATACAGCGCCAGCGGAATCGACGCGAACGGAATACCAAAAGCCGGAAATAAGTTTAAAATTCCATAGCAAAACCCCATCATGGCCGCCATCGGCCTATATTTTACAAAATCCTCCCCATACCATTCCTTTGCCAGCATCCAAACAGATGCCAATGATATCGCCACTTTCAGCAGATATCCCGTAATATAGGCCGCAAAAGAGGGAAGCAAAAAATAGAGCAGCGTATAAAGAGACAGCTCCGAAGGCAGATTATCCCTTGTGACCCCGCCCAAAAAAGGTACATCAACACCATGGGAAAAAAAGCTGTCCGTATTTTTCAACATACCGAACTGTGCCACAAACAGATCCAGATTATCATGCACCGCAATATAACTGCTTTCTCCAAAAACAATATATACCGCGGAAACGGACAATAAAAACGCCCCTATGAAAATCACATACCAATTACTGATGATTCTTTTCTTCATGCCCTAACCATTTTCCTTTGTTCCCATTCCGCCACAAAGCCCGGCCTTTTATTTCATCATAGATCATCATCGACAGAGCCGTGTAAAACAATCCCATGCTATAAATCATATAACGCGGCTGACAGAAAATCATAGCCCCCACTACAAAGCAGTTTACCGCCACGCTGCCAAACACAATCTCTGCCATCGTCCCGCTTTCATCCCTTTTCGCCCAGCCTTTATTCCTCCATATGCGGCTCGCATAAAGCAGCAAATACAGAATATAAGCCGCCGCTGCGCAAAGATTCAGATAACGGTTTACCCTGGCGATAGAATTAATAAATCCTTTCCATGTATTCGATACATACACGCTGATCAGATTTTCTTTTTTCTGCCCAAGCAGCGTCTTCACCATAGCGTTGCAATATTCATCATATTTCAAAACCGCATCGATGCCCGTATATCCGTCATGCTCTCTAACATATCCCTGCACTACCGGATTAATGATACCATAGCCGATCGCATCATAACTGTCCGCATAATGGGAAGAAAGATCCACCCATCCCTCGGGCGCATAAGCGATCTTGAGCCCCTGTCTGTCCGCTTCCGCAAAAATCTCCTCATAGAGGCCCCGAAGCGTCTCATCTTCAAACAAGCCGCTATCCTCCGCTTCCGCAGTATAGACCAGCGTGCAGAGCATCCCCATGGAATTGCCCGAATGCTCAATCCACGCCCCCCTGACGCAATAATTATAAAGCCTGTCCGTGAACTTACAGGCAAAGAATATCCCGGCAGTCAGAACGAGCAGAAACAGCAGCTTTTTCACCCTTCTTTCTTTTATCAGATAATAAAGGACAAACACTGCCGCCATCAAGCAGATCGTAATCAGCATCTGCTTCCGCAGATTCACCAGCAGCCATGCAAAAAATACCGTCCCTGCCAGATTTCTTTTTTTCTCCTCCATCATATATCGGTACAACTGTACGACAAAAAGAACATACAGCGACAGCCCAAGCCCTTCCGTCATAATACTGCAAATATAAGAAGAACGTCTGGCCGCTACGAATCGACATAAAATAGTAACGCCAAACTGAAAGAGTACCGAAAGAAGCGCCAGTATGTTGCTGTTCCCTTTATCCCTTTTCACCGTCACAGCCAATTTCCATGTCGCATAAGCCGCAAGAAGACTCTGGACGAACACTACCGGCACCAGATAACTTTCCTCGCCAAATATTCGTCGGAATATCCAAAGAAACGTAGGATATAACGGTTCTCTCGTCAGATCCATCGTCGCGTAGCTAAGGGAGTCCTTACACCAGACCGGTCCGTCATAAAAGGCAAAAAAGAGATAAAATCCCAACGATGCCGCCAACAGGCCGAGTTCCCATTTATCCCCCTTTTTCCCCATCCTCTTCCCGATATCAGTCCACATCCCCACGCTCTTTCCTCCCCTGGATCATATTCAGCCGGAATTCAAAATCTCTTCTATTCTTCAGCGCCATATTGGACAAGATAAGCCCTGAAAAAAAGGACTGTATGGCTGCCAGCATGACAAAACCGCATACAAACAACGTCGGGAACTTATCCACCATTCCTGTTTTAATAAAATCCACCAGAACAGGAATAAAAAAGACAATCGATGCTGCTGCCAGAAGTACGGCCAGCAACGTGAAAAAGCCCAGCGGCTTATAATCCTTATACAGCTTTCCTATCGTTCCAAGCACCTTCAACCCATCCGCATAAGTGTTTAATTTGGATTCGCTTCCTTCCGGCCTGTCCCTGTAATCCACGACCACATTCTCAATCTGCATATTATTGGATACCGCATGGATCGTCATCTCTGTTTCGATCTCAAATCCTTTGGACAACACCGGAAAAGTTTTTACAAAACCATAGCTGAACGCCCTGTAGCCCGTCATAATATCTTTAATATCACAGCCAAACAGCCGGTTGATGCTTCCCCTCACCAGACTGTTTCCCATATTATGAAAAGGCCTTTTATTTTCAGTAAAATACGTGGACGACAGCCTGTCCCCCACCACCATATCCGCATTATGATTCAGCACCTCGTCCACCATCTCTGCGGCATATTCCATCGGGTAAGTGTCATCCCCATCCACCATTACATAGCACTCCGCCTCCACCTCGCGGAACATGCGCCGAATCACATTTCCTTTCCCCTGCATATACTCATTCCGCACCAACGCTCCCGCCTCTGCGGCCAACTCCGCCGTTCTGTCGCTGGAGTTATTATTATATACATAAATCACCGCCTCAGGCAAGGCGGCCCTTGCATCCTTCACTACTTTGGCAATCGTTTTTTCCTCGTTATAACACGGTATCAACACTGCTATCTTATCCATCATTTACTCTCTATTCTTTCTTGATTTATTCTGCATATTCTGACTTTTCCTCTATAGTATATCCGTCATAAGGTATATTTTAACAGAATCTTACGCTTTCGTCTATATATGGGATAGAAATCAGGTTGGAGAACGAGGAAAGATTTGGAAGAATTTGGAAACGGAGGGGCGGTTTGGCAGCAGCAGGGGTGGCGCGGCAGCGGGGCGGGGTTTTCCAGGTGGATCTTTTCATCAGATTTCACTAATGAAATGGATGGAATTTTGTCAAACTGGCCGGGTCGGAAATGAAGGGCATCCATGCCCTGCATTTCCTAAAATTGCCATCCATGGCAATTTTTCCCTGGGGATTCGACCATTTCATAAGTGAAATTGCTGATGAAAAGCAACACCTGGAAAACCCCGCCCCGCTGCCGCGCCACCCCTGCTGCTGCCAAACCGCCCCTCCGTTTCCAAACTCTTCCAAATCTCTAATTCTTCCTCCAACTAATCTCATATCAAAAGCAAAAAACGGCAACTACATATTTGTTAAGTGGTGGTGGAAGAATAGAAGCCCCATGTCCCATAGCGATGCGTCTCCCCTGGCAGACGGGTTTGGCCGGAGGGAAGGCGGGTTTTCCGGGTGTTGCTTTTCATCAGCAATTTCACTTATGAAATGGTCGAATCCCTAGGGAAAAATTGCCATGGATGGCAATTTTAGGAAATGCAGGGCACGGATGCCCTTCATTTCCGACCCGGCCAGTTTGACAAGATTTCATCCATTTCATTAGTGAAATCTGATGAAAAGATCCACCCGGAAAACCCGCCTTCCCTCCGGCCGAACCCGTCCGCCAGGGGAGACGCATCGCTATGGGACATGGGGCCTCCATCCTTCTCCCACAACTACTCCCCCTTTTAAAACCCCTGATAAATAAACTCCGCCGCACTATAATCCGGCCCGTAATGCCCCAGCAATATGATATAAAAGAGCAGGGCATACCACAAAGCAAAGCGGAACAGAACGGGCTTCTTCTCTATCCTCTCCCTTACAGAACCTTTTTGGTGAAGCAGGGAGACCGTAAGCAGCAGGAGCAAAGATACTATGGCAATAACCGTTTCGATCACGTCCAGGCCGAGCGTAAAAATCCCGCCCCTAAGCAAGTCGCCCAAATTCCATATGCCGCTCGCACTGGCAAGCATCCGGCATGCATCCCTTGTGGAAGCTGCCCGGAAAAATACAAAGCCGATATTCACAAGGAAGAATGTTCGCAGCACACGGAACCCGTCTACCCATTTACTTTTGGCGTCAATGGAAAGTTTTTCCATGCACTTTCGAAAGAAAGGAGCAAGCAGTTCCCCGGAAACAATATAGAACCAGTGGAGCAGACCGGAGCCGATCACGAATTTCCAATCCCCGTCGTGCCAGATTCCTACCGTGAACCAGAGAATGAGCATGGCAAGAAATGTAGTCAGCTGCTTTCCTCTTTTTTTACCGAATTTTTTCCGCAGTTTCTTCCCCAACTCCATAAACATATTGGTGCGCAAGAGGGGATAGAATACATATTCTTTCATCCATATGCCCAGACTGATATGCCACCTCCGCCAATATTCCGAAATATTTTTTGAAAAAAACGGAGTTTCAAAGTTCTCCGGCAGACGAATACCAAAAGTCTGCGACATACCGAGAACAATGTCCATGGAACCCGAAAAATTGGTATAAAGCTGGAACGCAAAGCATATCGTCGCGATCCATATATAACCGCCAGGGTAGGCGGTATAATTGTCGTACACGGTATTCACCACAATATTCATCCGCTCCGATATGACAAGAGTCTTAAAAAATCCCCAGACCATCCGCTGGAGGCCGAACGTAACCTGGCGATAATCAAACGGATGGGGTTCAAAAAACTGCTCCCCGTCTTCCCTGTACCGCAGGATCGGCCCGGACAAAATCGATGGAAAATACATCCCGTATAAAGCGGTCTTAAAAAAATTCTTCTGCGGTTTTGCAATTCCGTTGTATACATCCACAATATATCCTAAAATGGAAAAAGTATAAAAGGAAATCCCCAGCGGAACAAGGAAATCAAATCCTCCGATCATTTCTCCCTGTGCGCCGCACAAAAACGCAGCCGCATTAATCGTATGGATGCCAAAATTAATATATTTCAAAACGACCAACGCGCCTATTAAAAGCAAAAGCGCCGCGGCCAGAGCCCACCGGCGTTTCTTCACATCCTCCGTCCCCGCCATCACACGGACCGCGCCATAGGCTGTTAGACAGGCGGCGGCAGGATACAGGATCAATAAACCGTTTCCCGTCAGCAAATAAAAAGCGGCGCTGGCAAAAAGCAAAAATACCCATTGCGTTTTTCGGGGAATCAGATAATATATAAGTAATATGAAAGTGTAAAAGCATAAAAAATAAAAAGAAGTAAAACTTGCTGGCATATAACGGTTTCCTTTCCGGCTGCTGCTTTACTTATTTCAGTGAGGTATTGTCATGAATCATTTAAAAGTACACCATATCGGATATTTAGTCAAACATATCGACAAAGCTCTATCGGAATTTGAACGGCTCGGCTATACCGCCGTTTCCCAGGTCGTTTTCGACGGCATCAGGAAGATCCATATCTGCTTTATAGAAAAAGACGGCTACCGGATAGAACTGGTTTCTCCTGCCGACAGCTCATCCGTCGTTGCCGGCCTCATAAAAAAATATAAGAACAGCCCTTACCATCTCTGTTACGAAACGCCGGATCTCGATGCCTCTCTGGCCGCTTTGACCCGGGAAGGATTTACCGCCATCGACATGCCCACCCCTGCTCCTGCCTTACAGAACAGACGGGTGGTATTCCTGATGAATCCTTTTCTTGGCATGATCGAACTCCTTGAAAACCGGTTTCCTGAATAGAAACCGGCTTTCCTTTCCTATTTGCAAATTTCCGGAGCCGGTATCAATCCTTGATCTGGCTCATAATAATATCGGCCATTTCTCCCACGTTCTTCATGGCCACTACCTGTCCCATGGAGAACTTGATGCCGAACTCCTGCTCCACGGCTGCAATCAAATTGATATGTTCCAGGGAATCCCAGTCTTCGATATCGTCCGCCGTGGTCTCTTCCTTCACTACGATCGACTCGTCGTCGAATACATCCTGGAATACTCCGTTTAAAGTTTCAAATACTTCTTCTCTCGTCATTGTTTCATTCCCTTTCCATTTCCACTTCTATATATTTATTTTTCTTCTCATAAATTTCCGGTATTTCATATAGCCATACGGTATTGCCTTCTTCGTCCTCTTTTATTTTGCCAAATCCCTGCAATCCGTAAAAATTTTCCACCATTTTATTTTTTGCCGTAGGATAATAATAACCCAGGATCCTTTTTATCCCTGCCTTCCGGCTCTCTTCCACCAGCCTGTCCATCATGGCGAACTCCATATCCCGTTTCAGCACCCGGCAGCTCATAATCCACAGATCGATGTGGAGTTCCTCTTCTTTCTTATGCCCGATCACAACGGACACCACGCCGTTATCCCCAAATTTATCTTCCAGCTTCCCATAAAGAGTGATATACTCTCCGTCTGCCGCTGCCTGTTCGATCTCTCCCTGTGTATATCTTCTCGTCGTCAGATTGAACTGATTGCTCTTATTCGTCAGCTGGGCGATCCTGGCCATATACACGGGTTCAAAGGAACGGATCGTCCCCTTCATTCCAAGGGATTTCAAATATTCCCCATAATCCGCAAATCCCGTCTGCTGTTTCTCACGCATCCGGTTGGCCCTGTACATATCACTTCTCCTTCTGTCATCTTCCGACAGGGAAGTCACTTCAAAAAAACCCGACCGATCCAATACGCGTATATATTGCTCCGGTCTGCCGATTTCCGGCGCTGCCGCCGGCGTCTGCATCCTGACAATCTCCCTCTCGGCAGGATTATCATCCACGAATACCAGGCTTTCCGGCAAAATATTCAGCTCTACAGCGATATCCTCCAGGTTCTTGCTCTTCGGCTCCCAGTTAGCCTTGATCACGATAAAATCATCCGGCTTCAAAGTTCCCGCAGGATGCTCCAATCCCGCCATGGCGTTTTCTTCCTCGTTCTTGGAATTGATGTTGAGCATCACGCCGATATCTTTCTGGGCTTTTATATAACTCTGAAACTCTGCATATACCTGCCCCATGGAAGTCTCCTGTCCGATCTCCAGATTGTCCGCTCCGTCATCCCCTACGACGCCCCCCCACAGCGTATTGTCCAGATCCAGAACAAGAGCCTTTTTGTTTTTCCCGAAAATCGCTTTTATAATATTGCACAAATTGTATGCAAATTCCGGAATAGCCTGCATACAAAGGCAGTATTTATACATATGCCAGTAAAAAGGATCCGACCACTTGTCCAGTCCATAGGCTGCCGAAATATAATTTATATCATTAATATAAAAATTCTCATGGGTTTCCCCATATTGGTAAAAACGTTCGTTCAAACGTGTCAGGAAACGAGTTCTCCCGCTGATGGCCGCCCCGTCCTGATTTCCCAACAGGCGGTAGAAAGGATATTCAAAATTATTCTGTATCACCGGGCAATGGTAATCGGCTTCCAGTTTGTCCCACATCGCGCTAAAATGCCTGAACTGCTCCTCCAGCAAAGCCTCTGTCTCTTCCCGTCCGTCTCCCGGCTTGGGACAGGCCGTCACGTTCCTGCCGCTGGTATGGATATAAATCACATCCGGCGCAAAATCCTTCAACCTTTCGTTCCCGAACATGGCATCCTGAAAGTATTGACCGTATTCCGACTCATAAAACTCCGGTTCAATCCCCTGGTGCAGAAGAAAAAGTTCCAGAATGCGGATAATATCATGAGTAGTGCTTCCTCCCAGAACCGCTATTTTCTTCCGGATCCTCGGGATCCTCGCTCCCTCTTCCGCCAGAAGAACCCTTCTTAGCTTCTTTGCATTCTTTAAAATATATTCACTGTCAAAAGGATATTCTAACTCTCTCAAACTGCCTCTCTCCATTTTTCTGCTTTTTCGCATATATAAACCATGCGTCCAATGCCCAAAGGCGGATGCCTGAACATCCGCCTAACATTTTACCATACTTTGCTATTTACCGCCACCTCTAATTATTTTTTTCAGCTTCATATTCCAGAATAATTTCCGATAGTTTCTCCGCATATTTCCGCCGCCCTTTTTCCGACAGATGTATGCCGTCTTCCAGATATTCATCTGCGGAATAAGTATCCAGCCCGATCCCCTCATAGGCATTCAAAAACAACGTATGCATATCTGCGGAAACATTGCCGCATACTCTGTAATATTCCACCAGCTTTCCGCCGCCGTTACTCACCATATTTCCATCGCCCAGGTAAGAACCGTCTTTGCCCCAGAACTGTGCATAGTTCGGTGAACAAAGCACGATCGTCGCATCGGGAAAGGAGTCCCGCAGTCTTTGTATCGCTATGCGCAAAGCCCCTACATAAGTATATTCATCATAAATATCATCCTCATCGTTCAACGGTATCCCGCTCAGGAAATCATTCATCCCATATTCGATCACAAAATAATCCGTATTGGAGAAATCACAGGTGGCGAATACTTCTCCCGCCCGATGGCCATCCAGAATCTTAGCATCCACATTTCCGCAGATAGCGTGTACGACCCCCTGAAGGCAACGGGAACTCCATTCTTCATAGGTGGATTTTTCATAGGTAGTCAATGCCGCCGTCGTTCCCCCCATCGCCAGGTTATACACATCCGCATCACAATATACTCCGGTCAGATAGGCAATACCCGATTCATCCCGGTAGCCGTCCAGAATGCTGTCTCCCAGAAAAACGATCTGCATTCTGTTGACCGCCGGCTGCTCAGGAATCGGCTCCGCCACTTCCTTCTGCTCGATTTCCGGTTCATGCAGCTGCTCTGGATCCACCACCATCTCTTCCTGGGGCGGCTCCGGCTCTATGACCTGTGCCGACTCATTTTCCATATTCATTTCTTCCGTCGCCTTCGGAACCTCATTGCGGGATTCCTCCTCGATCACAACTGCATCCCCCGCCGCATCTTCCGGGAGAACATCTTCTTTTGCCGCATTTTTCCCGCATCCCATCAGCAATACTGCCGACAGAATAAGCACCGCCGTTACTTTTAATTTTTCCATAACCATCCTCATTGCAACATCCTTTCTGTATATTTATTGCATTTATGTCCATGTTTATATTATTATAACATATTTTTTGTTTTGGAATGCCCTTTCGCCTATTTTTAAGGAAATGTTTCACAGACCTTAAAGAAAACTTAATATTATCCTGCTATGGTAACATATGGAAAGTAATGAGGTTTTTTATGATATTTAACTCTATGGCATTTGCCGTATTTTTACCAATTATTTTTATTTTATACTGGATCTGCCCTGCAAAATACCGCTACATCTTCCTTCTTGCAGCCAGCTTTTATTTTTATATGTATATGGATAAGCGATATGCCCTTCTTCTTTTATCCATTGCCATAGTTTCTTTTTTCCTCGCATTGGCGCTCCAGTCCGCCGGTTCCCTGCCGGATCAAGGATGGGATGGGAGCAGGAAAAGATGTTTACTAAAAAATATATATCTGCTGACAGGAATTATCCTTTTGGCCGGTTGTTTAATCGTATTTAAATATACGGGCTTTTTTTTCGAAGCCGCCGGGCTGCCATCCCCTGCTATACAGCTTATGCTGCCGGTAGGAATTTCATTCTATACCTTTCAGACATTGGGATATTTAATCGATATCTACAGGGAAAAATATCCTGCGGAACGGCACTTCGGTTATTACTGCCTGTTCGTTTCTTTTTTCCCCCAACTCCTCTCCGGTCCCATCGGCCGGGGCGACGCGCTTCTGCCCCAATTCAAAAAAACACGTATCTTCAATCCTGCCCAGGCATCTTACGGCCTGAAACTGATGTCCGTGGGATATTTTAAAAAATTAGTTGTCGCCGAACTGCTGGCGCCCGTGGTAAACAGCATTTACGACCACCCTGGCAATTACAGCGGCCTGGTATTTCCTATCGCTACCGTTATGTTTGCCGTTCAGATCTATTGTGATTTCTCAGGATATACGGATATTGCCATCGGCTGCGCCAAACTTTTCGGGATAGAACTTCGGGAGAACTTTAAAAGCCCTTATTTTTCTCATAGCATCCGGGAATTCTGGAGCCGTTGGCATATTTCCCTTTCCACATGGTTCCGGGATTATGTATATATCCCTCTGGGCGGCAGCCGCAAAGGAACCTTCCGCCATTGCCGGAATCTGCTCCTCACCTTCCTGGTCAGCGGGCTTTGGCACGGAGCCGGCTTTCCTTATATCATATGGGGAGCTGTCCATGGTATTTATCAGATTCTGGAAACACTCCTGAATCCCAAGCGTCGGCGCGGTTTTTTCTTCCTCCTGCTCACTTTCGCAGAAGTATGCTTCGCATGGGTATTTTTCCGGGCCAACACTTTACAGGACGCATGGCGTATTCTTTCTCTCAGTTTCCATGGAATCGGAAGTCCTGGCAACTACTTAAAAAACGCCGTTATCTCCCTGGATATGTCTTATGCTTATATGATATATCTATGCATCCCTGTGCTGCTTTTGGCGGCCTATGACTACGCTTCCCTGAAAACTGACGTTATCGCCCGTATTTCATCCTGGAAGCCTTGGGCCCGCTACTCCGTTTATATTCTTTTTTTACTTGTTATCCTGTTGTTTTCTGAGAAAGGAGTATCGACTGAATTTTATTATTTTCAGTTCTGATATAGAAAATTATGAAAAAATTTATGTTATTTTTATTCAAATGCCTCGCCGTATCCCTTGCCGCTTTCTCTTTGCTCCTGCTTCTGAACTACCGCTACCTGCAGGTCATGGAAAAACCTTACAGCGATGCCGACAAATTCCACTATATGAATTCTTCTTACAACAATATTCAAATCTGCAATATCGGCAGCTCCCACGGGGAATATGCTTTTACTTATGAAGATCTGACAAAAAAACGGGGCTATGAGTGCTTTAACTTTGCCATGTCCAGCCAGACCTACGACTACGATTACGCCATCCTGTCCATGTATCAAAAACATTTTTCCGATTCATGCCTGATGTTTATTCCTATTTCCTATTTTTCCTTCAATAACGAAGTCGTGGATGAAGAAGAAAAACAGTTTTTAAGCGCCAAATATTATACCTTTTTGTCGCCCAAATACATTCCTTCCTACGATCCCTATATCGACCTGGTTACAAACCGGCTCCCCATTCTTTCCGCCGGAGAAGATATCGTAAAGCTACTGCCCTCCTTATCCATCAAAGCCCATGCGGCAGAAACAGAACCTTCCTTCCAGGAAAAGGCATGGAACCGCTATCACCGCCATATGGATAAGAAGGAAGACTATTTTCTCCCCGAAAGAATCGACAATCTGTACGATATCCTCGCATTTTGCGAAGACAACCATATCACTCCCGTTTTAATTACCACGCCTTATACCGGCCTTTACTCTGATCTGTTCTCCCAGGAATTTAAAGAAGAATTCTATCAGACGATAAACGCCATTTCTCAAAAAAGCGGCGTTCCCTATTATGATTATTCCGAGGACAAGCGTTTTTCCGATGCACTGGATTATTTTTCCGACGCAGATCATTTGAACGAAGAAGGCTCTTCCTATTTTATGGAAATCATAGAAAAAGAAATTCCCGAATTTCGGGAATTTCTTCAAAAATAGCTCTTTCATTTATGGCGTCTTTCTTCTGCGGCTGCTATTCTACTTTCTCAACCACCAGGCTTTCCACGAGCATATCCCCTCCGCCGATGTTCCATAACGCGCATTCCAAATCACCGGCCAACTCCGCCAGTTCCACCTCATAGCAAATCCTGTTTTCCTCCACCGTCAGATTCTGCGGTTCCAGAACATTATCCCCATGATTATAATAACACTTGATATCCACCGCGCCCATGCCGCTGCCCGTCGCCGTCACCCGGTATCTTCCCGCCTCCGCATACAGATAAGGACCATAAGAATTGCCATAGGAGTGAATGATCCATCCTTCTTCCGTCACCTCGGCATTATTCAAATAACGGCTGCTCCCCATATCATATCTGTATATGGCCAGATCTTCCCCGGATATGGGTTCCAAACTGCCCAAAGGCTCGCTGCAACCAACCACAAGCCCGTCCATTTCATAATAATTCAGAGGATAAGACAGGCATTTCTGCTTCTCGTTTTGGAAGAAAACAAAAACGGTATCCGAAGGGCATTCCGCCAACGCCCGGTCCCTCGCCTCGATTTCTTTCCCTTCTAAAGATCTGGCAAAATAAAAGTTGCTCAGAGTCAGACCGTAATCCGATGCGTAATCGCCAAAGGAAAACAACTGCTTCCTTTCGTTCACCACTTCCGAAACAAAGCATATATGCTCCACATCCGTTTCATTTCCGATCACCGCCCATCCTTCCGACGGCAGCAATGTCTGATAAACGTCCCTTTTATTATAAATCTCATTTTTCTCCGCCAGCATCCCCCTGATATCCGCAAACTGGAGAAGGAGGCAGGCCACCAGCATCAGATCGGCCGCCCTGCGCCCGATTTTTTTCCTCCCCGCACAGACAGCGCCCAGTACGAACAAATAGACCAATGGCCAAATCAGCCGGCCGGAGGCACGAAAAACGCTCCATGCCTTATATAATATCTTAGGCAGGGGAAACTCAAACAAGACTTTCTCCCCATACATGACCACATGGGAAACCGACGCCAGCAGCGTCAAGGTCCCTATCAGTCCCCAAACCATTCCCCATATATGATTTTTCATCCAGTTTCCGGCTTTTCCGCCAGCAGAGTCTGCCGGATGTTCCTGCACCGGCAACTCTCCCTTCCTCCATCCCCCGGTCAGATTTTTCCGATCCAGCCATCCTCCGGCCCGTAAAAGAAGCGCCCATAGGCATAGTACCAGCAAGCCAAGCCCCAAATATCCAAAGCCTTCGTACTGGCTGTCCGTACAAGGCATATCCTTCCAATACCGCGACCATCCCTGGGGATTCCAAAAACCATTTAAATTAAAGCTATAATAACCAAGCCCGTCGTTTCCCGCTTTCATCCCGGAAGCAAATCCTCCGAAAAGGAAGACCGTCCCCACCGCCGCTGCCAGATAAGACCCCAAAGGCAAAAGGGCCTTCCACTTCTTCCTGCCCTTCACCGCATCCAGCAAAACAAAGCCGAGCAGGATCACGCCGCACATCGGCAAAAAATAAAGATGGATGCCGCCGCACAGCATTCCCAAAATGCCCCATCCTTTCACCGCTTTTTTTGTATTTTTATACACCGGTTCATAATAAACAATGAACATAAGCCCCAACAGACAGAGAAAATGCCCGGCCAGCGCCGTCATCCAATACATCCTGTCGATAAAAACAGGGCTTAAAACAAAAAACATTCCTCCTGCCACAATCCCCGGAACGCTGTCCACATATTTCTTTACCAATTTGGCGCCGATCCCGCCCTGCAGCATAAAGCACAGGATACCAAACCATCCGAAATATTGGAACCGCACCGGAAGCAGAAAACGGAATATTTTAAAAATAAAGGCAAACCACGGAATAGAATCCGTAAAAATCACCGACGTTTCATTCGGATAGGCCATCGTATCTATCATCCCAAAAGGGAAACGCCATGGCGCATGGCGGTAAAATTTCCACCCGAGATAATGCTGTGTCAAATCCCCGTCCTCGCTGGTAAGCAGCCAGTCCGTATAGCAGGGATCCAAAACATGCGCTCCATAAATGAACACGAATACGGCCGCGCCCAACAGGGCACAAACAATTATTTCTTTATTTCTGTTTAAAAATTCTATTGCCTTCTTTTTCCATCCGATTTTCATTTCATTCATACCTTTCCGGCATTGCTTTCCATGCCTTCTGTTCAATTACTTTATTCTGCTTGATTTTCATGGACATGTCAAGAGTGTAGGATAGAAAGAGGGGGAAAACCATTTTTGCGGGGGAAAGGAAGGGAATGGAAGGCCAAAGAAGAAGGCGGGGGGAGGTTTGGCAGCAGGGGGGACGGGGCGCAAAGGGGCGATGGGAGGGGCAGTTACCGGCT